>Ga0102589_1000398_pt1 | contig 93994 bp, 84 predicted proteins | sample AraplaMF_Col_mLB_FD_76858 | JGI IMG/M metagenome (GOLD analysis project Ga0102589, IMG submission 76858) | Arabidopsis root microbial communities from the University of North Carolina, USA - plate scrape MF_Col_mLB | ecosystem: Host-associated > Plants > Roots > Endosphere | place: USA...
AGAGAGGAAGCAGTAATGTTATCTTGAGAAACAGATAGATAAGAAATAAGAGGGAGTTTCATTTATCCTGCTATTTGCGGGCAGTAAAACCTTCATCTCAAAATTCGGCGAAAGCAAAGAAGTTAGGTTGGGGATTAACTGTCCGTAAAAGTCGGATTGGTGAGGGATAATACTCAGTGGGAGATGAAGAAAAACTCAACTGCTTTTCACTTTGAATGGTTGTGAATATTCGAATAGATCTCGAGGGGATTGGAACCAACTAACGAATAAAAAAGAAATCATAAAAGTAAGTAAGATCTTGATAGATGTTGTGGTGAAACAGTAATCTGTTGCTTTTGATCATGATATAGAAATGAACATGAAGCGTAAATAAGGCGATATAATGGGCGTAAAAAAACAAAAATCTTTTCACGGATTTTTGTTTTTTTATTAACTATAAAATTCCTTTCAGTTCACATTGTATACAAACGTTTTTAAATTTGTTTATAAAATAAGCAAACGTAATGTTGAAATGTTTGTGAAGTTTATGATAATATGATAAAGTGGATAAACGATATCGTAATTTGTTTAGGTTAATAATAAACTTTTTGGAGGATTGTTTAGTATGAGTGATATTTCAGAGAAGTTTTGGGATGCTTCCGTTGAAGAACTGAAAAAAGGATATGTATTTGAAGAGGATACAGAAGAATACATTTGCTTAGCTTGCGGAGAAACTTTTATAAAAGGTGTTATTTATCAAGATCATAATGTTTTATATGAAGCAGAGAAATTCGCACAGCTGCATATTGAAAAGGAACATACATCTATGTTCGCATATTTATTAAGTCTGGATAAGAAGTTTACAGGTTTAACAGATTTACAAAAGAAAATGGTGCAGTTTTTTTATATGGGTTTAAATGATAAAGAAATTGTGAAAGAGATGGATGGAGGCAGTACATCGACAATTCGTAATCATCGATTTACATTACGGGAGAAGATGAAACAGGCTAAGGTGTTTTTAACGCTGATGGAATTGTCGGAAGAAAAATCAAAAGTGCAGTCTAAATTTTTACCGATTCACCGCACAGCTACAATGGTGGATGACAGATATAACATTACGGAAGAAGAGAATGATGAAGTGTTGAAATTGCATTTTACCGAAGGATTAAATGGGCCGCTTGTTAAATTTCCGAAGAAACAAAAGCGTAAACTTATCATATTGAGACATTTAGTGAAAAAGTTTGATAGTAGTGAGAAGTATACAGAAAAAGAAGTGAATCAAATTTTAGAAAGTGTGTATCCGGATTTTGTAACCTTGAGAAGGTATTTAATTGAATATGGTTTTCTAGATCGAACAGCTGATGGAAGTAAATATTGGGTTAAGTTATAAGAAAAAGACAAAAGAAAGGAGAAATGAATTTTGAAATCACCTACAGATAACACCCAAGAAGGTGTAGAATCACAAAATCATGAGAAGGAAAAGAAACTGATATGGAAATCAATGTCCATGTTCTTAGTTCCTTTACTTTTAAGTAATGTATTACAATCAGTTGGACAATTGTTTGGGATGGTAGTGGTAGGACGATGGCTCGGTGTGAATGATTTAGCTGCCATTTCTGCATTCTTTCCATTGTTCTTTCTACTTGTTTCATTTGTAATTGGAATTGGCTCTGGTAGTTCAATTTTGATTGGGCAAGCGTTTGGTGCTCGTAATGAAGAGCGTTTAAAAGCAATCGTTGGTACAACATTGACCTTTACATTTGTTATTGGAGTCATTTTAGCGATAGTTGGAAGTATATTCGCAATGGACATTATGCGCCTTATGGGTACACCAGAAAACATTATTGATATGAGTGTTCACTATGCACGTATCTTATTTATTTCAATGCCGGTCTTATTCTTATATTTTGCATATACAACATTTATGCGAGGTACAGGAGATTCCAAAACGCCATTTTACTTTTTAATTGTTAGTACAGTATTGAACATGATATTGTTGCCTGTTCTTATTTTTGGTTGGTTAGGGTTGCCGGAACTTGATGTTTATGGAGCAGCTTATGCTTCTGTTATATCAACGATTATAACATTTGTTGTAATGCTTATTTATTTAAAGAAGAAAAATCATCCATTGCAATTGGATGGGGCAGTACGAAAATATCTTCGGATGGATTGGGAATTATTAAAGTTATTACTACGTCTTGGTATTCCAGCAAGTATTAATATGATATTAGTTTCGTTATCTGAGATTGCAGTCATTGCATTTGTAAATCGCTTCGGTTCTGATGCGACCGCAGCCTATGGAGTCGTGAACCAAGTGGCAAGTTATGTACAAATGCCAGCAGTGAGTCTTGGAATTACAGTATCCATTTTTGCTGCACAATCCATTGGTGCGAATCAATTTGATCGATTACAGAAAGTTGTTCGGGCAGGTATTGTGATGAATTATATCATCGGCGGGGTATTAATTGCTCTTATTTATTTGTTCTCAAGAGAAATTTTATCATTGTTCTTAACAAGTCCAAATACAATCGAAATTGCTCATAGTTTAGTGATGATTACATTATGGAGTTATTTAATTTTCGGTCATGCGCAAATTATTGGTGCGACAATGCGGGCAAGTGGAACCGTACTATGGCCGACTATTATCGGTGTTGTATCAATTTGGCTTGTAGAAGTTCCTGTTGCCTATTACCTTTCGTATCATACAAGTCTTGGTATAAAGGGTATATGGATTGGATATCCAGCAGCATTTATTGTGAGTTTACTTTTACAATATGGGTATTATAAACTTTCATGGCAGAAGAAACGGATTACGCGACTTGTTAGTTAGATTGAAAGTAAATAAAAATGTTCCTAAGCTTGAAAGCTTAGGAACATTTTTATTTTGTATGAGTACAACTCATAAATAACTTTTCAAAGTTACATCAAAATGGTGTCTTATGAGTTTTCCATCATTCATATAGAATTCCCAAGCTTTCTCTGGATCTCCGATAATCTCAAAGGAATTTTCTGTTATATATAAAGCACAATTATCCTCTAAAGCAATTCCATCTATATCACATGCATGATTTTGTAAGAATAAATGGAAAGCAGTTGCTCTATCTGGCTGATTGTAATGGGGACAGAAGTGTTTGTTTACCATATTCCAGCCATCGCTTTCTATATAGCCATCTCCTTTATAATTAGAACGGAAGCCGGTTGTAAACCAGCACATAGCACCAGAGCTATATCCTGCAATGAATGTTCCATTGTGTAGGGCTGCTATTAACTTTTCATCTATTTTGTTTTCCCTCCACTTTTCAAGCATATTGATATAATTTCCTCCGCCTAGATAGATGAAATCAGCAAAATGAATCATTTCACTTATTGTATCTTCGCTATAGCTTTCTTTTATGCAACATAGAATGTGAACATCACACCCTAACTGCTTTTCAAATGTTTCTCTAAATTCTTTTATATAACCTTCATCATCATTGCTTGCTGTTGGGATAAACAATACTCTTGGAGATTGTTTCCCAGTTAGTTCTATAAGTCGTTGATTTATATGGAAATGATCTGTCTGTTCGAGATAACCTCCGCCAATTACAGCTAACTTCATAATGAAGCACCACCTAATAGATTTTTATTATTGATAAAATTTCGCTACAGGAGAGTGGCTTTCCTTCTGCAACAAAAGATGAAAAGTAAAAAGTATGAATGAATAAAGGAAAGGTGTGTGATATACCGAAGTTAAATAAAAAGTGAACTCGATAATAGGAGGAAAAATAGTGAAAAAATTAATTGTAATTATACTAGCTGGAGCACTTATTTGGGCTGGAGTTAACTTTTATAATTCCAAGCAAGAAGAAAAAGAACGGAAAGCAAAACAAGCAGCACTGCAAGAGAAAGAAGTATTACCTCAAGTAGGATTTAAGGCGCCGAAAATCACACTAAAAGGATTAGACGGAAAGCTTTATTCATTAAATGATGCAAAAGGAAAACCGTATGTTATCAACTTCTGGGCGTCATGGTGTGGACCATGTGAAATGGAAGCGCCGGACTTAGTTCGTCTTTACGATAAATATAAAGGTGAAATCGAAATTTTTGCGGTGAATGCAACGATTGGAGATGCAGTACAAGAAGCAAAGGCGTTTGCAGATCGTTTTGGATTTAAGTTCCCAGTTTTATTAGATATGGATGGGGTGGCGGGACTTGATTATAAAATTGTTTCACTGCCAACAACGTTTTTTGTTGATAAAGATGGGATTATTGTAGATCAAGCGCGTGGAGTATTACCTCCGGATCAGTTGGAAAAGAAATTCAAACAATTAATTGAGAAGTAAGAGGGGGATAAAGGTTACAAAGCTTCTCATAGGGATAGGAAATGGAAGTGGGTGATTTCCAATGATATCATTTTTCACTATTTCATGTGCTACTATATTTATAGAGATTAGCATTATTCATATGTATTGGGAGTTTATTGTGAGAAGATTCCTTCTTTTTTGTTTTCTCTCTCTTTACAACTATCATTTAGAGGAGTATATTAACAATCAGAATAGCTCAATGTAGATTTTACAGCCAAATAATAAATCGCTTAATCCACTTCAGGAGCGGGGGAACCAAATTTGTGCATTGTCACTAGGGGTGAATCCTTTTATAGGTAGGGCTACTCTCAAGGCCCGAATCCGACAGCTAACCTCGTCAGCGTTTTGAGAGGGGGGCTTGTGTGTGTAAAAAACACTAGGTGCAACCTGGTGTTTTCTTTTTATTCTCTTAATGGTAAAATATAACATTTGTTTTTGGGTGTAATGGAAACAGAGAGGGGAAAGAGGATGAACTGGCTTACAAGTCTAATTACAATTGGCCTATTCGTAATTGTTGCAAAACCGATGGGAGACTATATATACAATGCTTTTCAGCGTAAGGAACCATTTCAAAAGGTATTTGGCCCACTGGAAAACATCTTATTTAAAATTGCTGGGATTAAAGGGCATAGTCAGACTTGGAAACAATATATGTTTTGCTTAATGAGCACAAATTTTTTCTGTATCTTGGTTGTATATTCGATATTTCGATTACAAGGGATTCTTCCATTAAACCCGAATCACTTTTTAGGATTAGAACCAACATTAGCATTTCATACAGCAATTACATTTATGACGAATGCGAATTTACAACACTATGGGGGAGAAAGTAGTTTATCATATTTCTCTCAAATGGTAGGTGTGACATTTATGATGTTTGCGGCACCTGCAACTTCATTGTCAATTGGTATTACGTTTATTCGTGTACTAGCGGGGAAAAGAATAGGAAACTTCTTTGTTGATTTTGTACAAGCAATTACAAGAGTATTATTGCCAATTTCATTTGTGGCATCATTGATATTTGTGGTTTTAGGGACACCGCAAACACTGGATCCAACAATTGTTGTGAAAACGTTGGAAGGAACGGCACAAGAAATTCCTCGTGGACCGGTAGCGTCTTTGCTTTCTATTAAAGAACTTGGTGACAATGGAGGAGGTTTTTTTGGAACAGTTTCTGCGCATCCTTTTGAAAATCCCAATATGATAAGTAACGTGCTACAAATGATGTTACAAATGTTAATTCCGATGGCTTTTCCATTTGTATACGGAAGAATGGTTGGCAATCGGAAACAAGGTAGAATGTTTTTTATATCAATGTTCATTCTTTTGATTATCGGATTTTGTACGCTTGCTATATCTGAATTGAAGGGGAATCCATTGTTAAATCAATTAGGGATAGAAAGTTCACAAGGAAATATGGAAGGGAAAGAAACTCGTCTTGGCGTCATCTCTTCTGCTTTATATGCAACTGTTACAAGTGCCTCTGGAACAGGTGGTGTTAATACAACACACGACACATTAACACCGATTGGTGGAATGGTTCCACTTATAAACATGCTTTTAGGTACCGTGTTTGGAGGGATCGGACTTGGGTTTATGAATGTCGTCATGTATGCAATGATTGCTGTGTTTCTAGCCGGATTAATGGTGGGACGTACACCGGAGTTTCTTAACAAAAAAATAGAAGGAAAAGAAATGAAGTTAATAGCAGTCACGATTGTGTCTCAGCCATTACTTATTCTTGGAACTGCAGCGATTGCATTTTCTACGAATCTAGGAACAGATGCAATTTCTAATCCGGGTTTTCATGGTTTAACGCAAATTATATATGAATACACGTCATCTGCTGTTAACAACGGATCCGGATTTGAAGGATTAAGGGATAACACGCCTTTTTGGAATCTTTCAACGGGAATTGTTATGTATATTGGTAGATATTTAGGTGTGATTACAATGCTTGCCGTCGCAGTTGGACTCAAAAGGAAAAAGGTTGTACTTGAGACTAGAGGAACCTTTCAAACAGATAATCGGCTATTTGGAGGAATTCTACTTGGGACTATCTTTTTAATAGGTGCCTTAACATTTCTGCCGGTACTTATACTAGGACCGGTTGCTGAATTTCTTACAATATCATAGTGAAACTTTAATTTGTTTAGGCTTTTACTAATGCATTCTCTTTAACAAAGTGTTAAATTTAATTTAATTAAAGTAAATAAAATTAACATAAAAATGATTATATGTTAAACTGTATTAAAATTAATTTAATGTAATTTTATTGTGCAAATTGCTATAAGAAAATTAGGAGGATTAGATAAATGAAGGAGATTGAAAGCAAAGATATACAAAAATGGAAAGGCCAATATCCTTTACTAAGCAGGCTCATTTCGATGGAAGAAGTATTTTGGATTAATCCCAATATCGAAAAATTTCAAACGGGAATTAAAAAATCCCCCCTCACTCAAGAAGATGTAAGGGATGCAGAGGAAAGGTTGAAACGTTTTGCTCCATATATTGCTAAGGTTTTTCCAGAAACAAAAGGAATGAACGGTATCATAGAATCACCTTTAGTGAGAGTTCCTTCCATGAAACAATCCTTAGAACAGGATTATCAACAACCTATATTAGGTGAATTATTGTTAAAGTGTGATAGTCATCTTCCTATATCAGGATCTATTAAAGCAAGAGGGGGAATTTATGAAATTCTCAAACATGCAGAGGAATTAGCTTTTCAACATCAAATGTTAACGATACAAGATGATTATTCGATTTTAGATAGTGATAAGTTTCGAAGTTTCTTCTCGCAATATTCAATTGCAGTAGGCTCGACTGGAAATTTAGGTCTTAGTATAGGTATTATGAGTGCTAAGTTAGGTTTTAATGTGACTGTTCATATGTCAGCCGATGCAAAAGAGTGGAAAAAAGATTTGTTAAGAAGTAAAAATGTGACAGTGATTGAATACGAAGCTGATTATAGTAAAGCGGTAGAAGAAGGGCGACTGCAAGCAAATGCAGACCCTAGTTGCTATTTTGTTGATGATGAAAACTCCCATGATTTGTTTTTAGGATATGCGGTAGCGGCATCTCGTTTGCAAAAACAATTAGAAGAGTTAGAGATAACAGTAAATGATGAACATCCTTTATTTGTTTACCTTCCGTGCGGAGTAGGTGGTGGGCCTGGAGGAGTAGCATTTGGCTTAAAGTTATTGTATAAAGACAATGCCCATTGTTTCTTTGCAGAACCTACCCACTCTCCATGTATGTTACTTGGTTTAATGACTGGACTTCATGATAAAATTTCTGTACAAGATATTGGCATTGATAATGTCACAGACGCGGACGGACTTGCTGTAGGAAGACCATCTGGATTTGTGGGTAAAACTATGGAACCTTTTTTAAGTGGTAGTTATACAGTTAGCGATGAACAGTTGTATAAGTTACTTAAGAAATTAGTCGATACAGAGGGGCTCCATTTAGAACCTTCTGCACTAGCAGGGATGATAGGACCAATGAAATTATGTAAAGAGGGAACCGATTATTTATTGAAGCATAATTTAACAGAAAAAGTGAGGAAGGGTACACATATTATTTGGGGGACTGGTGGAAGTATGGTTCCTGAAGAAGTGAGGAAGCAATATTATCAAAAAGGCTTGAATTTAGCGATAGAGAACTAGAAGTAATTTAACACGAGGGTAGTTTAACCCCCGTGTTTTTTTATTCGAATTTTTTTGTTATTTTTAACGTGGTTCATTATAGTATAGATATAGGCTTTTTTTGAAAGTAAGGACTTGACGATATAAGCTTAATAAATTCGTTATACAATAGAAAGCTTCATTTTACATAAATAAGAGGATGTGTATATACAATGTCACTACAGTCAAAATATTTAGCGGGTATTTCACTTGGGGTAATGGGAGTAGGGTTTGCGGCGACTATTCCATTTCAGGAATCGATGATAGGAACAATTGTACAAGGTGGATTTGAAGCAGGATTAGTAGGGGGGCTTGCTGATTGGTTTGCAGTCACGGCACTATTCCGTCATCCAATGGGAATTCCAATTCCGCATACAGCCCTACTTCCAAAAAATCGTAAACGGATTACGAAAGGCCTCGTTTCCACACTGGAGAATGATTGGCTGACAAAAGAAAGCATAACAAATAAAGTGAAGGAAATGAAGTTAGCACAAATGGTGTTACAGATTGCAGAAAGAGAGCTGCAATCTGATGCTGTGAAAAAAGGGATTGTTACAATTGCTGAAAAAGCGATTCTTCAAATTGATATCGAAAAGTTAGCTATTGTAATTGAAAAAGAATTAAAAACATATTTACATACGATTAATACAGGAAATATACTGCAAGTCCTTATTGATCAATTGGTTGTACAAGAATATGATGAAAAAACACTTGATTACATGTTAGTTAAAGCGAAAGAGTGGACGGCTCAAGATGAAGCCCGTTATCAACTTGGAAGTTTAGGCATGAAAGCGATGGAAAATATAAAAGTGGATGGATTCTTGCAATTTACTCTAAAATCTTTCATGAATATTGTAGATGAAGAAAAAATCGGAAGCATATTGCAGAAGTTCGTGATTAGTAATATTAGTAGTTTACAAAATCCTGATAATACCACAAGACAACTTATATTAGTGAAAGTTCGTCAAGAACTTATTAATGTGAAGGAAAATGAAGCGGTATTACAGGAATTAGAGAATTGGAAAGAAAGTTGGATCGCAAATTGGAATGCGGCTGACAAGATAAAAGAATTGTTAGGACAAGCGCAGGTAAGAGCAGTCGCTTTTATTAAAAAAGAAGAGTTTGCAGATCAATATCTTCTTCCATTTTTAACGAAGCAAATGAACAAAGTGAAAGAAGATCCAGTAACAGTTCAAAAAATAGAAGGCTGGTTGCAAAAGCAAATTGTAAATCTTGTTGAAAATAATCATTCCAAGATTGGAAAGCTTGTACAAGAAAACCTTGATAAGTTAGACGATCAAACATTGATTGAAATGATTGAAAATAACGTCGGCAAAGATTTGCAATGGATTCGTGTGAATGGTGCTGTTTGCGGGTTTATGATTGGGTTAGTTTTGGAAGGGATTAAAGCACTTATATAGAAAAAAACCTTCCTCATGATATGAAATGCATGTGGAAGGTTTTTAGTATCCGAAGAAGTTTCCTTCCTCAATTATATGCTAGCGTTTCATTCTTCAAGAAGGCTTATGTTTGTATTATAAGCTTTTTGAATGTTTAGCTGATGTGTTCCGTTTCCGAGCTTTAGTGTGTTTTTATACCATTGTTCTTGCTGATTTGAATCTGGATTTTCTTTTGAAGAATTATTCACCTTTTTCGTTAACTCTTCTACATGTTCCCAAGGTGTATTCCCATGAGAATCTTTTTGATTTGTTACTGCTGATAGTGTTATGTCGCTATCTTTTACAAGATGAACAGACACGTTTGATCTTTCTTGTACAGACCAATTGCTTTGTAATTGGCCTGGGTAAAGAGAGAGTTCTCTTTCAGAACCGCGAATTTCCACATTTTTATTCTGCGGGAGGACAAGTGTTGCTGTCATTCTTGACTGTGAAGCAAAGAATTTATGGTGAACAGGTAATGGTTTTAATGTCACATACATTGTTTCACCAACTGTGTGAATGGCAATGAAATCTTCCTGTTTTAGTTTGTTCTTTTCATTTGCTTTCATAGTCATTTCATATGTTCCTAATAAATGCACTTTATTAATGTTACTACCTTCTATTGTAAGAGGAGTATTACTCGTATCAACTACAATCTTTTTAATAGAATCAGGGATGTCATGTTGCACTTCTGGGATGTTATTCGTTTGCTCAGTTGTTCCAATGGAATAACGAATCTCCTCTAGTAATCCAGTGGATAATAAGAAATAGAATGAAATTCCAACGGTCCCTAATGCGCCGATAAAGAAAATACTAAATATATCATATTTAATAATAGGCTGCTCTTTTTTAGAGAATGTAACGTATAGTAAAATCTCGATGCCAAGCACAATGAAAAGAATAGGCCACCATGCTGTGAAGTTATCAAATACTTGTATACCTTTTATAGTTGAAAATAATAAGAAACAACCTAATGTGATAATTGAAATCCCCATAGATATCGTTCCTACACGCCATGTTCTCATTCTTTAGCACCGCCTTTTTCTTCTTTATTCCCTAGTAATAATTTAAAGCCACCACCAATTAAAAGGAGGGCAACGATAGATGTTTGGAAATAGCGATAATATAATTCACTAATATGAATATTGAATATAGTAGCGAAATAATCGTCAAAAATAGGGAGGAGTGTTTGATCTAGTAAATAATAGCATCCTAACCCGATGAGTCCGATACCAAGCCATTTTTGATGATTAATAAAATAATCGATAATAGGTGTGTCTTGTAAATCTTCTTTTCCGTATTTGGATGTTTGCTGTAATGTATCGAAAAAGCTATAAAACCAAATGATAGGTACTAAAAATAAGAAGGCGGAAAGTCTTAATAAATCAAGCATATAAATGGCAAGTAAAAAGGCTGCCATTAGTTGAAGACCACGGCGCTGTAAGCCTAAATACATATGACCCGCTCCAGGGAACATCGCTAAAATAGAAGCGAATGTTTTACTTTTCCTTCCTTGTTCTCGGTGCTCCTCAAAATCTTCGAAAATAGTACGATCGACTAATATTTCCCCACGTTCTTTTTTCTGCAGCTGCTGGACGACATCGAAGAAATTATAAATCCATAGAACAGGTAACGTAGCGAGAAAGATAAGAAAGCTTTCACGAGATGTTAATAGTGTAACGAATATAATCATGCTACCTAGTCCTGTAAAAGCGACTAAAAATGTAAGTCCACGCTGCATAAGTCCTAATTGGAAATGCCCAAGTCCAGGGATGATGGATAAGAGAATGATATAAAATCGTTCACTTTCACGTGCTGCTTCTTGCGTTAGGTCTTTCTCTTTTTTCCATGACTGATTCACTATAGAAATAATTAAGTCTAGTATATTTATTCCCCATACAAGTGCTAATAAAAATAGGATAAGGAAAACAATCCCGTGATTTCCGAAGTTAATAGTAAAGCCTATCGCAGCGAGAAATAATAATAATGAACTACCACCATATATAATAAAACGACCAATTCGCTTTAAATATAAATGTCCAAGCCCAGGAATCAACCCTAGAACTAGCGCTAAAAATGGGTTTTTATTCATGTTTTGAACCTCCGTTCGTTTTTGAAGTGTGTATAGTTTTGTTTAAAATTTGTTTTGAAATCGAAACCCCACTTTGTTTGGAAGATTGTTCAAAACTAGAAGTCACTGTGAAAATATAATGGAATAAACCGCTTGCCATAAAAATTAAAGTAGCTGCAGTTGCAATTATGTAGTGAATGAGCGTACTTTTTATTTGTCTTGGTTGCTTCTTACTCATTTTTTCTTCAGACTTAAGTTTTTCGAATTTGATTTGCTTCATAACCTCATTTGTAAATGAATCATCATTTATGATTGGAAGGTTTTCATTTTGTTCATCAATGATTTCCATATAAAGTGCTAAACAATGATCACATTCATAAAGATGTTGTTCCATAGATTCACGTTCGTTATGTGATAGAAGATCTAAAGTGTAATTGCACCAAGCTTCTTTTGAAAAATGCGTCATAAAAAATCTTCCTCCTTCCAATGTTTTTTGATCCATTTTCTTGCTCTATAAAGCTTCATTTCGACTGTTTTGACTTCAGCATTTTGTTGAGCAGCAATTTCTTGATAACTTTTTTCTTCTAAGTAATGTGCGAGAACGACATCACGATAATTCTCTGGAAGTCCTCTTAGTTTTTGAGCAATCAGCAATTTTTGCTCTTTCCTCAGTAACGATGCCTCAATATTATGAGAGGATTTTATATCTTCCTGAGTTTCGTTTGATAAGGAGAGCTCTACTTTTTCCCTTTCTTTCTTTCTCTTATAATCAATGGCATGATTTGTAGCAATCCGTGCCATCCACGTTTTTAATCCGCGGAATTGATAGTTAGGGAGAGAGGCGTGAATCTTTACGAATACTTCTTGTGTGATATCTTGTGCATCTTCCTCATGTCTTAAAATAGCAAAAATAACTTGGAAAATATAATGACGATATGTTTGTACAAGGATACGAAAAGCATGTTCACTTCCCTGTTGTGCTTTTTCAATTAATTGTTTTTCCTCAATGGTTCTCTCCCTCCTTTTTGACGCATTCTATTATATAGACGTAAGAAATGGGAAGTCCCCCTACACATGATGTAAAAAAAGAATAATATATTTTAAGAGAAGAGGCTACTTCAAAAGGTGTGAAAAAATGTTATAGAGAAGTATATAATGAGAAATAGGGAAATGTTACATGGAGAAAGGATGTGAATGTTAGTAGAGGAACTCCTATACTAACAAACATGAAAATAAAAGTATTGATAGCCGATGATAACTCTTTTATTAGAGAAGGCATGAAAATTATTTTAAGTACATACGAAGAATTCGAAGTGCTAGAAACAGTAAATGATGGGCAAGAGGCTCTAGATTATTGCAAAAAACATGATGTAGATATTGCACTTTTAGATGTTCGAATGCCAAATATGAATGGTGTAGAGGCGACGAAGCTAATTTGTGAGGAGACAAAAACAAAGCCGCTTATTTTAACGACATTTGATGATGATGAGTATATTTTGGAGGCAGTAAAAAACGGAGCGAAAGGTTATTTGTTAAAAAATAACGACCCGGAGCGCATTCGTGATGCGATAAAAGGAGTATATAACGGGCAAACTGTTATGCAAGACGTAGTGCTTGATAAAATTAAGTGTAACTTACTGGAAAATAAAGAAGAGGAGTCGAAAATAGATAAGACTCTTTTTACAGAGAGGGAACTTAGTATTATTGCATTAATTGCAAAAGGTTTCTCTAATAAAGAAATTTCAAAACAGCTTTTTATATCAGAAGGAACAATTGCAAATTATATTACGTCTATTTTAGGGAAAACGAGTCTTGAACATCGTACGCAAATTGCGATTTATTATTTAACAGGGAAAGTAGACTGATTTTATGGAGTTTTGGTTCATTGTAAGTAAATTAATTGTCTTCTTATATATAGTGTTCAGTTATATTCACTCAAATGTTACGAACTTACCGTGGGTTATATTTACTTTGCTTTCGTACCTTTGTGTAAACGTGACAATTTCTATTTTAAAAAAAGATGCGTATAAAAAAAGATTAATTGGACTATCAATCGGTATTATCGCTTTGTTTACATGGAGGATTCATCCGTTTTTTATTTTGTTTTTACCTTTGAACTTATACGAAATTGTATCTTATTACATAGAAAAGAAATGGCAGATCTTTTTCATTATGATTCTCCCTATCGTTTTTGCGGATGAAAGTGTTCAAATGACATATGGACTCATTACTGCATTTTGTTTTCTTGTTTTAACGATGGCAGACCGTTACATAGTACGATTACTAAAGCTTGAAAAGCAAAATGATAAGATGCGAAAAGATATGCAGCGGCTCACAAAAAGTTTACATGAAAATAAAGAATACATAAGGCAATCAGAATACACATTTAAATTAGAAGAACGAAATCGATTATCACAAGAAATTCATGATAAAATTGGTCACTCCATGACAGGTGCACTTATTCAAATGGAAGCAGCAAAGAGATTGATGGAAATAGATAAAGACAAAGCTACGGAGTTACTACAAAATGCGATTCATATTTCTAAAGATGGGATTGAAAATATTAGAATTACCCTTAAAAATATGAAACCACCAACTGAACAAATTGGAATTCATCGTATGAAATTATTCATAGATGAGTTTGCGGGCAAGCATGATATAAAAATTCCGTTTGTGTATAAAGGGAATTTGGATACAATTTCCCCTATCCAATGGAAAATCATTGGTGAAAATATTACGGAGGCGTTAACGAATGCGATGAAATATGCTGATGCGACAGTTATTTCAATAGATATTCATGTACTTAACAAGATGGTCAAGGTACAGGTGAAAGATAACGGAAAGGGTGTAGTCTTTGTTAAAAAAGGACTCGGTATTATTGGGATGGAGGAGAGAACAGCGTCTGTTAATGGGAAAATAATTGTAGATGGAACGAATGGCTTTTCGGTAACAATGTTGTTGCCGATTCAGTAAGACATGATTGAGATGAATGATCTCATATGAAAAAAGTGAATATTCTCATGTGAAAAGAATGAACTTCTGCACTGAGCAGGTTCATTCTTTTTGTTTATAATAACAGCAGAGAAACTGAAATAGGGGTGAAATGATGAACGCATTAGAAATAAAAAATTTAACAAAAAAATTTGGTGATTTCATCGCAGTAGATAATATGTCTTTAGCTATTAAAGAAGGAGAGATATTTGGATTTCTAGGATCAAACGGTGCTGGTAAAAGTACAACAATTAATATGATTGCTGGATTGTTAAGAAGTAATGAAGGTGAGATTAGCATACTAGGAAAAAATACAAAGAAACATAATCGTTTTGCGAAAATGAACATTGGAATTGTACCGCAAGATATAGCAATTTATGAGGAGTTAACCACCTATGAAAATGTGAAATTCTTTGCGGGTTTGTATGGATTACGAGGTGCAGAATTAAAAGCGAGAGTAGAAGAAGCATTGCAGTTTGTAGGACTAAGTGATAAACATAAAAGTTATCCAAAGAACTTTTCGGGTGGGATGAAACGCAGACTTAACATTGCTTGTGCCATTGCGCATCATCCGAAGTTAATTATTATGGATGAGCCGACCGTTGGAATTGATCCGCAATCAAGAAACTACATTCTTCAGTCTGTACGAAAATTAAATGAGATGGGGAGCACAATTATTTATACAAGTCACTATATGGAAGAAGTAGAAGAAATTTGTACGAAAATTGCAATTGTAGATCACGGTAAAGTAATTGCAGAAGGTACGAAAGAACAATTAAAAGCGATTATTACAGATACAAAGGATATTTGGATTGAAGTGAAGTCAGTCGAAAATCTAGACGTAGCTAAATTAAAAGAGATTAATGGCGTCAAAGCTGTTCAAATCGAAGAGAACGTGATTAAAGTGCATTCTGATGCAGGGTTGAATAATTTAAACAAAATTATTCAACATTTTATTAATCATGATATTGAGATCCGTTCGTTAGAAGAGCAAGCGCCTAACTTAGAAACAGTATTCCTTACACTGACAGGCAGAAATTTACGAGATAAATAAATTTTTATTAAGAGAAAAAGGGAGGTTCATCGATTGAACATCTTCAATATTGCGATTATGCACATCAAAAGAGACTTTCGGGATATTAGAACATTAGTTTTTATGTTGGCATTCCCAATTGTGCTTATGCTTGTATTAGGAACAGCTTTAACGAATGCATTTAATGGGGAAGGCCAGTCTATTAAAGATATACAAGTATTATATAAAGATGAAGCAAGTAGTACGTTCTCTCAATCATTTGAAGCATTTGCGAAAGAAACAAGTAAATCGGGAATTCACTTTAAAAAAGCCTCAAATGAAATAGATGGCAAAGAAGAAGTGAAACAAAATAAATATGCCGGATATTTAGAAATGAATAAAGACGGTGTGAAATTATATGAGAGTGATCGAAATAGTGTTGAAGGAAGTATCATTGAAGGGATGCTTACGACATTTGTTGATAAGTACAATGTAGCAGTAGAAGTTGCGAAAGTGGATCTTAGTAAGGTTAGCACAGTTATCTCAAATGGAAATCATGATGATTATATAAAAGAAACATCTTTACAAGCTGCTAAAAAACCAAGCTCTATGGATTACTATGCAATTGTAATGACGACAATGATTGCTTTATATGCAGCGATGGGAGCAAGTTATTTAATTCGTGGAGAGCGACTTAGAAAAACGGGTGATCGCTTAATTGTGGCACCTGTTAGTAAAGCAGAAATTTTTATAGGGAAAATATTTGGTAGTCTTGTAGCAAATACGCTTTGTCTACTTCTCGTCGTTTTCTTTAGTAAATTTGTCTATAAGGCGAATTGGGGTGACCATCTTGGAGTAATCTTTCTTATTTTATTAACGGAAGTCTTGCTTGCAATTAGCTTTGGATTAGGAATTGGATATATTACAAAAACAGGAGAAGCATCTAAAGCGATTATTATGGTTGTTGTGCAATTAGCTTCTATTTTTGGAGGAGCATATTTCGTAGTTGAAGAAAATGTAGTTACGAATTTATCACCATTAACATGGGCGAATACAGCGATTATGAAAATTGTTTATGCAAATGACATAGGAGCTGCATTACCCGTTATCTTTTTAAATCTTGGTATTTCAGCACTCTTTTTATTGCTTGCGATTATCGCATTACGCAGACGGGAGGGGTTATAGTATGAAAGATATTTTATGGCTTATACAAAAAACATTATCTGTGCTTTTGAAAAATAAAAAAGGATTACTAATTATTATTGGTTTACCAATAATAGGGTCTTTAATTTCTTTTTCGATATATGGAAATGTAGGGCAAGGGACGTTAAACATTGGGGTTGTAAATAAAGAAAATCAGTATATAGCAAATGATACGGTGAAGTTTTTAGAGGGATTAAATCATGTAAAAGTGAGTAAGATTAAGGAATCAGAAGTAGAAGATAAGCTTACTTCGAAAAAACTTGATGGAGTAATTACGTTAAATAAAGGTTTTTCACAAAGTGTTCGAGATGGGAAACCGAGTCATATTGAGGTTGCATCGATAAAAGGTGATCAAGTAACAGGGTTTGTAAAATCATACTTGTATAATTATATTGATAATATAGTTGCTATTAGTAAAGTCGCGCAAAATGATCAAAGTACGTTTGATAACATGTATGCGGGTTATCAAAAAAGTTCATTTAAAGTAAAAGCTGAGACGCTTCAAGATACTTCAAAAAATAAAGATATGACGAATCAAACTGTCGGTTATCTCATTATGTTTATGTTGTTTTCAGCGGTGAATTTATCAGAACTCATTTTAAAGGAAAAAGAGAATAGAACGTATTTTAGATTATTATCAACACCGATAGATGGGAAAAAATTTATATTATCTAACGTAGCTGTTAATATGATTGTTTTAGTCGTTCAAATTGTTGTCGCAGTGTTATTTATGACGAACGTTTTTCATACGAATATCAATATGCCATTTATGGTCATGATTGGCGTACTGATGATATTTGCTTTAGTAGCAATTGGTATGTCACTAGCCATTGTATCTTTTGCGAAAAATGCAACTTCTGCAAATGCTATGCAAAATATTATAATAACACCAACGTGCTTACTTGCCGGATGCTTCTTTCCGTTTGAAATTATGCCAACATCCGTGCAAAAAATAGCTGATTTTCTCCCTCAACGTTGGTTATTAGATACGATAGGAAAATTACAACAAGGGACGCCATTTGCAGATTTATATTTAAACATTTTAATTTTGTTTGCTTTTGCAATTGCCTTCTTCTTAATTGCGATTTATAAGTTTGGTCGTAATAATGACGCGAGGAATTTTATGTAATAGGAAGGGATGCGGTATGGTGCCGCATCCCTTTTTGTATGTTTGTAATCTAAAGTATCTTTTGTAATATTGGTATGCTTTTATATAAAACTTCATTATGAGCACCTTGCACAATATATTTGTCACCTTCTAAAAGGAAAACGCTATTTGTAACGACATTGCCATCACCCAACTTTGTGAGTATGTCGCCTACAACTTTACCATCTGCCCATTTTACTTTTGAACGTGAGGGAACCACTTGTAAATATTGAATCGTTTCTTCCATATCACCTGCAATTAGCATAGTTTGAATATTTCTTTTCTGTATAATGCCCCTGTTTTGATTTAGTTCATCGAGAAACTGATTTTGGGTGTGCATTTTACTATAAGGTAGGAATTTAAGAGAAGATCCTGTCTTTATAAATAAATAATTTCCGTAATATTTACAAGGAATAATATCTTTTAGCCCTTGAAAGTGAGTTTGAATTGCTTCGACTTTATTCATCTTATATAAGATGCTTAAGTAGTTTATATACTGTTCCATATATAAATGAACGATATTTATTTTAGAGGACATACAGGGAGAGTGCCTCCTGTCCAATAGCTATAATTGGGAGGTGAGCCAGCGTTTGGTGTGCAAAGGAGGATTAATTGATCTACATCTGTATGATATTCCTCACTTTGAACATAAGATCGTGCCACGAGCCCTCCCATACTATGACAAATCAAATTTACTTTATGGGATCCTGTTATGTGTTTTGCTAAATTAATGGTTTTTAATAAATAATTTTGAGCAGCGGTCTGAATTCGTTGTCGCCAATCATAAAAAGAGATAAAAAGATTTTTATTTCTTTCGTATCCCATGTTTTCTAACATCATGATGAAAGGCTCATATACAAACGCAGAGATTCCGAAATTCCAATCACCTGTGCTGGGAATAATTATATTGCTCATAGAGCCAAATAGTCCTGGGACAAAAACGATAGGTTTTTTTCTTGTATTGTTTTTCATAGCGTCTTCCTTTTTATTGAGCATTAAAATTAGATTTTGTTGAACACTATATAATGAAAGTGAGTCTAAGCTAAAGGGGACTGACATGGCAAAAAAGATATTACGTATTATTTCTATTATCATTAGTGCAGTGATTTTTCTAGTTGTTTGGATGCATATTGATGTAACGCTAGGAAGGAAAGTGGAAGCTGATAAAAACCAACGGAAAGAGTATGCTCCTCGTTATAGTGATTTTCAATTATATGTAGAGGGAAAAACGCTATATCATCAGCTTTTTTCCGATATAAAAGAAGCGAAAGATTCTATCTTCACGTATTTCTATATCATTTCGAATGATAAAAGTAGCCATACTTTCTTAAATTTGTTAAAGGAAAAAGCAGAAGAAGGGGTACAAGTATACTTATCGGTTGATTGGATTAATGATTTATCTTTTGAAAGAAAATATAAAAATGAATTGCAGGCAAGTGGTGTCCATTTTACATACAGCAGGAAACCGGAGTTCCCATTCTTTTTTTATTCGCTCCATCATCGTAATCATCGCCGTATTACAACGATAGATGGGAAAATAGGGTATAGTGGTGGTTTTAATATAGGTAATGAATACTTAGGGAAAGATAAGCGCTTTGGATATTGGCGAGATTATCATGTGCGATTGCAGGGAGAAGGGGTAACGGATTTAGAGGAGCAGTTTGCGTTAGATTGGAAACGGGATACTTCAGAAGAAATTGCAAGAACAGCTCAATCTACTATTAAAGGAAAGACGTTACACACTATGTCTAGTTATAATGGACATAAAGTTGTTACGAAGTATATGGAATTAATAAAAGAAGCAAAGCGTTCTATCGTGATTGCCACGCCCTATTTTATACCGACAGATAAAGAACTTATGAATGCTTTAATTCAGGCACGAAAGCGGGGCGTATCGGTAAAAATACTTTGGTCTTACAAACCGGACGTTCCGCTTATTAAAGAAGCAGCCTACCCATATATTCGTCAGTCAATTGAAAATGGAATCACTGTATATGGATATAAAAAGGGGATGTTTCATGGGAAAGCAATGATACTCGACAACGAAACAACTGTGATTGGTACAACAAATTTCACTTCGCGTAGTTTTCATATTAATGATGAGATGGATTTTTATGTATATGGTGGCCCGATGATGCAACAAATAAATCAAGCGTTAACACAAGATTTTCAAGATTCAAAGGAGATAACTTCATCATTCTTTGCAAATTTATCATTTTTAGAGAAGTGTAAAGAAAAAATAGCATGGTTGGTTAATTATTATTTATAGGAATCATATAAATGAAAATTAAAATGCTTAGAGTTTATTCTCTGAGCATTTTAATTTTCATTGTAGTGTTTTCAATCCAAGTTTTCAAAAATTAAATGATCTATAAGTCTTTTTTTAAATAGTAATGTTTATAGTCTCTGCCGACATTATCAAGGACACCAAATTCTTGATAACCGTGCTTTTTATAAAAGTCTAATGCTTGAAAGCTTAAAGTATCCACTTTTATGAAATCACAATTCTTTTCTAAAGCTATTTGTTCGATTTCTAATAAAAGTTTAGTCCCATAACCTAGTTTGCGTATGTCTTCATCAATTATAAAAGTATGAATCTCTAACCAATTCCAGCAAATTTCACCTAATATTCCTCCGCGAACCTTGCTGTTTTCATCCTTAAGAAATAAATTAATCTCTTGGTATCTACCTCTTAAATCCACTGGGAAATACTTTAAATTATATTCATAAAGCCGATTGTTAACGTTGTTTTTATCAGTTCCATTTAATTCTTTCGTAATATGTAAATTCATTAATTTCTCCTCCTGCAATTTTTGTGAAATGATTTAGAATATAAAATGAATTACTTTTTCTTGAATACGTATCTTCATCATCTCAATATACTTATTTTAACATAAATATCCTAATATTCTGGTTATTGTTTTTTAAAACATCTATTGTGAATGTGTTGAAAGTAATACCATTCAGAGTGTTATTTTAATTGTTCAAACCATATAACAATTAAAAAGCGAGAATAAATTGTATGAAATTTCATACTCGAAACGTATTTTTTCATCAAAATATCTTTTGAAGGATAAACAAAGATGGTTGAGGAGGATGGAATTGAATCGTCAAACTATTATTCGTGAGATTGTAGAGCGTATATTCATGGTTAAATTAGATCATCCCTTAAGAGTCGGTGTTAGTGGTATAACAGCTTCTGGGAAAACAACATTTGCAAATGAGTTACAGAAAGAAATTCATTTGCAGGGAGGAAAAGCTGTTCGAACAAGTATAGATAATTTCCATAATCCAAGAATAGTTAGATATTCACAAGGTAAGGAATCGGCTAAAGGATATTATGAAGATGCTCATGATTATAAGGCATTTGCTGAGCGGTTATTGATTCCGTTAGGGCCTGGTGGTGATATGCGATATGATATGAGATCACATGATTTAGAAACGGATATGTATATTGAACCAGATCCCATACTTGCTTCAAAAGACATGGTATTTATAATTGATGGTACTTTTTTATTAAAAAAAGAGTTGCAACATTTATTTGATTATAAAATATTCGTAGAAACGGATTTTGAAATTGCGAGAGAACGTGGTTCGAGTCGAGAAGCAAAAAACTTTTGGAATAAAGAAAAGGCAGAGAGAATGTTTTTACAAAGGTATCACGCTGCTTGTCATATGTATATAGAAGAGCATGGACCGAAGGAATGTGCAGAGGTAGTTTTAATTAATAATGATATTGAAGCACCGAAGACTTTATTTAAGAGTTTGTGAGTGTAACAGTGATACTGATAACAGTTATTGGAAGGGCGTTTCATGAATTGTGTATAATTGGGGCACAGTTTTTTTATATTGTTAAGATACTACTTTTTTAGAAAGAGTAAGGTGCGGAAAATACCGCACCTATTTTTAAAGTCAAAGTTGCAGTTTTTTTACTCTAGAAAAAGTCACTTTTCTTCTACGAGTTCCGTTAACTCATGATTAATTAATGTGCCAATATGCTCACCTAAGCATATTTTTTTCATAACTCCAGGTTCATCAAAATTAAAGATATGAGCTGGTAAATGGTAGTCGCGAGCAAGTAATAAGGCTGATTGATCCATCACTTTTATATTGTTTCGAACGACATCATTATAATTTAAATGACGATACATTTTTGCTGATTTATTTCGTTTTGGGTCACTTGTAAAAACACCGTCTACACCTTGTTTTGCAACTAAAATGGCATCGCTATTCATTTCGATTGCTCGCTGGACACTCGGGTAATCTGTCGTAACGAACGGTTGCCCATTCCCGCCGCCAAAGATAACGATATACCCTTTATCTAAATGATGAACAGCCCGTAAACGGATGTAGGGTTCTGCCACGGCTGTAAAGGGGATAGATGTCATAACGCGTACTTCTTTATCTGTCTTACTTGTTAATACACCGCGCAGCATGAGACTATTAATAATTGTACCTAATGTCCCTATATTGTCTGCTTCAACGCGATCAATCCCCCATTCTTCAGCTAAGTTTCCTCTGAAAATGTTTCCTCCACCAACGACAAGAGAAACTTCAATACCTAAATCGACGATTGATAAAATCTCCGTTGCGATATGTTCTAAACGTTTGGAACCGAAACTATTTCCATCTTGATCAGCTAAAGCACCACCACTTAATTTAATTAGAACACGTTTGTATGGTTTCATGGATTTTCCCTCCTATACATATGGCAATAAAAAAGGAGCAGAGGCGAATGCCTTTGCTCCTTTACGAGAAAATGAAATAGAAAAAGGAAGAGCTATAATGAGATCTTTTGTATGATTCTTCATAATATCAACTCCTTTTCATCTCATTTACGTTCAAATAAACTTACTTTTTAGATTATATAAAATAATTCGATGTTTTATCAATGTTATTTTCATTTTTTTATCTTCAAAGGGTGTCAATGAATATTTAAAGAAAAAAATTCGAATTTTTTGTGACGAATCTGTAGTTTTTTGTCTGATTTTGTAGGTTTGCCTATATTATGTGAGTAAGCTTTTGTAAATACAAATTGAAAGCGTTCGCATGAAGGGATGAAAATATATGAAAAAATTCGGATTAGCAACACAGATTTTTGTTGCACTTGTCTTAGGGATTGTAGTAGGGGCAATCTTTTATGGCAATAAAACAGCAATTTCTTATATCACACCAATTGGGGATATATTTATCCATTTAATTAAAATGATTGTAGTACCGATCGTTATTTCAGCGCTGATTGTTGCAGTAGCTGGTGTAGGGGATATGAAAAAGCTCGGAAAATTAGGCGGTAAGACAATTCTCTATTTTGAAATTATCACAACAATCGCGATCTTAATGGGATTAATCGCAGCAAACGTGTTCCATCCAGGAACGGGTGTTGATATGAATAACTTACAGCAAAGTGATATTTCATCATATAAACAGACGGCTGATGCAACAGAGAAAAAAGGTTTTGCAGAAACGATTGTTCACATCGTACCAAAGAACGTATTTGAATCAATTGCACAAGGAGACTTATTACCGATTATTTTCTTCTCTGTGTTATTTGGTTTAGGAGTTGCAGCAATTGGGGAAAAAGGAAAACCGGTGTTTAATTTCTTTGAAGGTGTGCTCGAAGCGATGTTTTGGGTTACAAATCAGGTTATGAAGTTTGCGCCATTTGGTGTATTTGCACTGATTGCTGTTACGGTTGCAAAATTTGGTGTGGCAACACTACTTCCTTTAGGAAAATTAGTGCTAGCTGTGTATGTAACTGTTATACTATTTGTTATTGTTGTATTAGGTATTAATGCACGAATGGTAGGAATAAACATTTTTACATTAATGAAAGTTTTAAAAGAAGAACTTATTCTTTCGTTTACAACAGCAAGTTCAGAAGCTGTTTTACCTAATATAATGAGAAAAATGGAAGAGTTCGGTTGTCCGAAGGCAGTTGCTTCTTTCGTTATTCCAACAGGGTATACATTTAATTTAACTGGTTCGGCTATTTACCAAGCATTAGCAGCATTGTTCGTCGCTCAAATGTATGGAGTGCACATGCCATTAACGCAGCAGATTACATTGTTATTTGTTCTCATGCTGACGTCAAAAGGAATGGCAGGAGTTCCAGGTGCTTCATTTGTTGTTGTATTAGCAACATTAGGTTCAATGGGATTACCGTTAGAAGGTATCGCGTTAATTGCTGGTATCGACCGCATTTTAGATATGATTCGCTCATCTGTCAATGTATTAGGGAATGCATTAGCGGCCATCGTGATGTCGAAGTGGGAAGGCGAATTTGATCATGAGAAAGCGAAACAATATGTAGAAACAGTCAAACAAACAGAAGCAGCATAAGAAATAGATGAGGAGTGAGTAATAATGGCAACATTAACTGAAACTACAAAAAATGTACGAATTGAAAAAGATTTTTTAGGTGAAAAAGAAGTGCCAACGCATGCTTATTATGGAGTTCAAACGATGCGTGCTGTAGAAAACTTTCCAATTACAGGGTATAAAATCCATGAAGGTTTAATTAAAGCTTTGGCAATTGTAAAAAAAGCAGCCGCACTGGCGAACACTGATGTAGGAAGATTGGAACTGAAAAAAGGTGGCGCAATTGCCGAAGCAGCACAAGAGATTCTTGAAGGGGAATGGCATGATCATTTCATCGTCGATCCAATTCAGGGCGGAGCAGGAACTTCTATGAATATGAATGCGAATGAAGTCATTGCCAATCGTGCCCTTGAATTATTAGAGATGGAAAAGGGAGACTATCATTATATTAGTCCAAATAGCCACGTGAATATGGCACAATCAACAAATGATGCATTTCCAACAGCAATTCACATTGCGACATTAAATGCACTAGAAGTGTTACTACAAACAATGGGCTATATGCATGATGTATTCGAATTAAAAGCAGAACAATTTGACCATGTGATTAAAATGGGGCGCACACATTTACAAGATGCTGTACCAATTCGTCTTGGACAAGAATTTAAAGCATATGCTCGTGTAATTGGACGTGATATGAAACGAATTCAGCAATCCCGTCAACATTTATATGAAGTAAATATGGGAGCAACAGCAGTTGGTACAGGATTAAATGCGGATCCTGAGTATATTGAAGCGGTGGTAAAACATTTAGCTTCAATTAGTGAACTACCTCTTGTTGGAGCGGAAGATTTAGTAGATGCAACGCAAAATACAGATGCATATACGGAAGTATCAGCTGCACTGAAAGTATGTATGATGAATATGTCCAAAATCGCGAATGATTTACGCTTAATGGCATCTGGTCCACGTGTTGGACTTGCAGAAATTATGCTTCCAGCTCGTCAACCAGGTTCATCTATTATGCCAGGGAAAGTAAACCCTGTTATGCCAGAAGTGATTAATCAAATCGCGTTCCAAGTAATCGGTAATGATCATACGATTTGTCTTGCGTCAGAGGCGGGTCAATTAGAGCTAAACGTTATGGAGCCAGTACTTGTTTTCAACTTACTTCAATCGATTAGTATTATGAATAACGGTTTCCGTGCCTTTACAGATAATTGTCTAAAAGGAATTGAAGCAAATGAAGGACACTTGAAAGAATATGTTGAGAAAAGTGTAGGAATTATTACGGCAGTGAATCCACATATTGGTTATGAAGCAGCGGCTCGCGTTGCTAAAGAAGCAATTGCGACAGGGCAATCTGTTAGGGAGCTTTGCTTAAAAAATGGTGTGCTGTCACAAGAAGAGTTAGATTTAATTTTAGATCCATATGAAATGACACATCCGGGGATTGCGGGAGCAACTCTTTTAAAGAAAAATTAAAAGAGGAGGGGACATTCCCCTCTTTTTTGTTTACAATATAGAAATGGCATATATAAATAAAGGTAGGGATGGTATGAGTAAATTTACAGTTACCTCTAATGGTGTATTAGAAACGACATTAAGAGGAGTAGAAGTATTAGCTACACCACTTTTAAATAAAGGGGTTGCTTTTACAGAAGAAGAAAGAGAAGAACTAGGGCTAAAAGGGTTATTACCACCTGCGGTATTAACATTGGATGAACAAGCACGCCGTGCGTATGAACAGTTTTGTTCACAGCCAGACGATTTATTAAAAAACGTATATTTAACAGCACTCCATGATCGTAATGAAGTGTTATTTTATCGTTTACTTACAGATCATTTACGTGAGATGCTTCCAATTGTGTACACGCCAACTGTTGGTGTAGCCATTCAAAGATATAGTCATGAGTATCGTAAACCACGTGGAGTGTATTTATCCATAAATGATCCTTCTGGCATAGAAGAAGCGTTTTCTAACATTGGTGCAACAGCTGAAAATATTGATTTAGTTGTTGTAACAGATGGTGAAGGAATATTAGGAATTGGTGACTGGGGTGTTGGTGGTATTAATATTGCTATTGGGAAGTTAGCAGTTTATACAGCAGCAGTTGGAATCGATCCTAGTCGTGTATTACCTGTTATTTTAGATGTTGGTACGAACCGTGAGGATCTTTTAAGTAATCCGTTTTATATTGGAAACCGTCATCCTCGTATAACTGGCAAGGCCTATGATACATTTATCGATACATTTGTAAAAGCTGTATGTAACAAGTTTCCAAAAGCATTGTTGCACTGGGAAGACTTTAGCTCACGCAATGCACGTAAAATTTTAGACAAATATCGTGATCATGTATGTACATTTAATGATGATATTCAAGGAACTGGTGCAGTTTCACTTGCAGCTGTATTATCAGCAGTGAAAACTTCAGGTGTCCCACTTTGTGAACACCGAGTTGTTGTCTTTGGAGCTGGTACAGCTGGAATTGGAATCGCTGATCAAGTGCGAGATGCGATGGTTCGTGCTGGGCTATCAGAGAAAGAAGCAAACGAGCGCTTCTGGTGTATTGACCGTAATGGTTTACTTACAGATAATATGGAAGGTCTTCTTGATTTCCAACTCCCATATACACGTATGGAATCTGAAGTCAACGAATGGAAGCAAAGTGAAACGGTTGGGCTTGCAGAAGTTGTGAAACATGTACAACCAACAATTTTAATTGGTACATCAACAGTAGCTGGTGCATTTACAGAAGAAATTGTAAAAGAAATGGCTTCTCATGTAGAACGACCAATTATTTTACCAATGTCGAATCCAACACCGCTTGCAGAAGCAAAACCGGTAGATTTAATACATTGGACAGAAGGACGGGCACTTGTGGCAACTGGAAGCCCATTTGAGCCAGTTACATATGATGGTGTTACGTATGTAATCGGACAATCAAATAATGCGCTTATCTTCCCAGGTCTTGGTCTTGGAACAATTGTTGTTCGTGCGAGTGTAATGACAGATGGTATGTTTGCAGCAGCAGCAGAAGCAGTGGCAAGCATGGTAGATACAAGTCAACCAGGAGCACCTATTCTTCCGGAGGTAGAAGAACTACGTAACATCTCAGAGATAGTAGCAATTGAAGTAGCTAAAGCAGCAGTTGCTGAAGGGGTTACTCGTGAGGAATTCAGTGATAACGATATCAGAAAAGCTGTTAAAGAGGCAATGTGGCAACCTGAATATCGCCAAGTAAAAGCAGCTAAACAGGTAACAATATAGAAATAAAGCCCGTTTATATTATAAGCGGGCTTTCCTTGTTCAATTTTTGAAAAATATATTTCATAAATAGGAAGTGGCATCTTTGAATTGGAATCAATTGTGGAAGAAAGATATGTCCCTTTTAATTATTTTAATATTAATTGTTCCAATTGCCGGAGAATTAAATTTTCATCCGTTTAATGATACCTTTCGTGTAAGTTTTGGGACGCCAATCTTTTTCTTTTTATTGTTATTTTTACGTAAAATACCAGCGGCAGTAGCCGGTGTACTCGTCGGGTTATCGGTGGTAGGAGTTCGGATTTGTCTTGATTGGATGCTACAAGGGTCTTTTCATATAACTGATTCTTTTTATTTGCGTTATCCAGTGTTCTTTTATTATTTTGTGTATGGAAGTCTTTTTTCATTATGTAGAGTGAATAAATTTCATCAGAAACCATTTATAATAGGGTGCCTTGGGATTACAATTGAGATTATAGCAAGTATGTCAGAACTTACTTTTTATCATGTTTTAGTGCTTGGTACAACAATTACGATTTCTGAAATAAATAAATTGATTATTATCGCTGTTTTTCGAAGCTTCTTTGCCCTTGGTTTCTTAAATATGATGAGTCTATATGAAACGAAATTAAAGGAAGCACAAGTCCGGAAAGAAAATGAAAAAATGTTAATGCATCTTTCTAACTTATATGTGGAATCTGTTCATTTAAAAAAGACACTTCAAAATGCAGAATTAATTACACAAGAAGCATATCAATTATATCGAAATTTACAAGCTAGTAATGATGCAGGTGGCATAGAAATACATAGTAAAAAAGTATTAAAAATTGCTGGGGAAGTACACGAAATAAAAAAAGACAATCAAAGAATTTTTGCGGGGTTATCAAAGCTTTTATTAGATAAAAATCTTTCTGAATACATAGAAGGTCATGAGTTGACAGAAATGATTGTCAGGATAAATGAGAAGTACGCCCAGCTATTAGGGAAAGAGATAACATTTTCTAAAAACATAGAAGGTGAGCATGAGGAATATCATGTTTATACTGTATTGTCGATATTAAATAATTTAGTTGCAAATGCTGTTGAAGCAATTGAGAACACTGGTACAATTATAATAAAGACATATAAACAAGAAAGAAATATAATGTTTGAAGTAATAGATGATGGTCCCGGTATTTCACCAAAATATAAAAAACTCGTATTTAAACCAGGTTTTACGTCGAAGTATGATCAAACAGGTACACCATCTACAGGAATTGGTCTTTCTTATATAAAAGAGATGGTTACAGAACTTGGGGGAGAAGTGAATCTGCAATGCAGGGAGAGCGGCAGAGGATGCAAGTTTATTGTCCGTTTACCAGAGTCTAGTTTAACGCGAGAGGGGGAATAGAGTGTTTTATTATATCGTAGATGATGATGAAGTATTCCGCTCTATGCTATCACAAATTATTGAAGATGGTGATCTTGGAGAAGTAGTGGGAGAAGCGGAAGATGGTGCTTTTGTTGAAGTAGATCAGTTGAATTTTAAAAAGGTAGATATTTTATTTATTGATTTATTAATGCCAATTCGCGATGGCATTGAAACAGTACGTCATATTGCACCGTCGTTTACAGGAAAAATAATTATGATTTCTCAAGTTGAGTCGAAACAATTAATTGGAGAAGCGTATTCTCTAGGTGTTGAATATTATATTACGAAACCATTAAATAAAATTGAGGTTGTATCTGTTGTGCGAAAAGTGATGGATCGTATTCGTCTGGAGCGATCTATACAAGATATTCAAAAATCACTGAATAACGTCTTTCAATGGGAACAACCGCAGGTGCGAAATGAACCGTTGCTAGAAGAGAAGAAGATAATGGACTCAGGTCGCTATTTATTATCAGAACTTGGTATTGCTGGAGAGAATGGAAGTAAAGATTTACTTAGTATGTTGGAATATTTATTGGGACAAGAAAAGGAAAAAACATTTGAATATGGTTTTCCAGCATTGAAAGATATTTTTCACTATATTACGGTCAAAAAATTAGGTGGTGCAGCCTCAGAAACGGAAATTGATAAAGAAAGAAAAGCTTCAGAACAAAGGGTGCGCCGAGCGATTTATCAGTCATTAAATCATTTGGCTTCTCTGGGTTTAACTGATTTTTCAAACCCTAAATTTGAAAGCTACGCTCCGAAATTTTTTGATTTTACCATTGTTCGTAAACGTATGACAGAAATGACGAAGGAAGAACTAGCAACTTCCGGGCATACGAGAATTAATACGAAGAAGTTTATTCAAGTGTTGTATTTTGAGGCGAAAAGGTTGATGGAGGTAGAATAGAAAAGAGGATGCTTACAAATGAGCGTCCTTTTTTCTATGATTAAAATTTTGAATATTATCCATTTAATGGTAATAAAAGGGTGTAATTGAATATAAATTTGTTTTGGAGTACATATATAAGGATGTGAAATGAAAAATGATAAGTACTATTTTTAGTTACTTGTTGTTTGGAATTTCTCTCTCTGCACCTGTCATTATGATGCTCTTAATTTATTTTGGTGTTTCTGTCTATTTAACAACACCTGGTGCGAAGTTAATTATTTGGATATTTGGCTTTTTTACGCTACTATATCTTGGATATGAAAGTATAAAAGATGCTTCTAAGCAGGTGGAGAGTAAAGGGAATGGAGAAAGAGAACACCCAATGAAATCATTTGCTTCAGGATTTTTAATTGCAATTTCTAATCCACTTAATATTATATTTTGGATGGGCATTTACGGAGCTGTCTTAACAAGTGCGATTAGTGCAGTAGGAAAAGAACAAGCGTTATTGTACAGCATTACAATATTTGTTGGGATTATGATTTGGGATTTATTTATGGCGACTTCTATTCATTTTGGAAGAAGATTTGTAAATAACCGTATGATGAAATGGATTTCTATTTTTGCGGGAATTGTTTTAGTTGGGTTTGGAATGTATTTTGGATATGAAGCAATTAAAGGGGTTGGGGATCTCATATAAGAGAAGGATAGCCAAGGAAGAAAATAATTATGCCTTAGCTATCCTTTTAAAAATATAATTAGAGTATGTTTTTTTTGGAATGGCAAAAGCCACCTTTTCTATTATTTATTTTATCATTCGTATCTGCCACTTTTCCAGGTGAATGCACTTTTGGTATTTTAGAGTGATCCACATATTCATCTGAAAACTCCATAGCATATTTATCACGATGATGTATGTTAGATGACGGACGTAAATCTTCATCTTCATGTAAAACCATTCTTTTCATGTAAATATGAAAAAATATTTATTCGGCTATAAATCAGAATAATCTTTAGTTAGATGGGTTAATCATAAAAAAGAATTCCATATTTCTTCGAATATATTTGAATGTTTTCCCAAAGGGGGATTAACTTTGAGCACAGTAGAAAATGCACTATCCATTTTTGCTTTAGGTGGAGTAAATGAAATAGGGAAAAATATGTATGCCATACAATATTCAAATGATATTGTGGTAATTGATTGCGGTTCTAAGTTTCCAGATGAAAGTTTATTAGGAATTGATCTGATTATCCCGGATACTACATACTTGCAAGAGAATAAGGATAAAATTCGCGGTTTAGTTATTACACATGGACACGAAGATCATATTGGCGGTATCCCGTATCTATTAAAACAATTGAATGTACCAATTTATGCAACAAAATTAACAATCGGTTTAATTGGAATTAAATTAAAAGAACATGGGCTTCAAAATTTAACGCAATTATTTGTTATTGATTCTGAATCGGTTATTGAATTTGGTTCAATAAGCTTGACGTTTTTTAAAACGAATCACAGTATTCCTGACTGCCTTGGTATTGCTTTTTATACACCAGAAGGTACTGTAGTACATACAGGCGACTTCAAATTTGATTTGACTCCTGTAAATAATCAATACCCAGATATTCATAAAATGGCTAAAATCGGAAGTGGTGGCGTTTTAGCTCTGCTCTCTGAAAGTACGAATGCAGAACGCCCTGGATTTACTCCATCAGAACGATCTGTAGGTGAGCGCATTGAAGAAGCGTTCATCAAAGCTCGTAGAAAAGTCATTGTTTCTACATTTGCTTCTAATGTTAATCGCGTACAGCAAGTGGTAGATGCGGCTATAAAAACGAATAGAAAGCTTGCTTTGCTTGGGAGGAGTATGGTTAATGTAGTGTCTGTTGCTTTAGAACAAGGTTATTTGAATATTCCTGAGGGAATGTTAATAGAAGCAAATGAGATCAATCAAATGGACCCAGAAAGGGTAGCTATTCTTTGTACTGGAAGTCAAGGTGAACCTATGGCTGCTTTATCCCGTTTAGCCAGTGGAAACTATCGACAGGTAGATATCCTATCTGAAGATACTGTCATTTTAGCCGCAACTCCTATCCCAGGAAATGAACGTAATGTTTCACGTATTATAGATAATTTATTTTTATTGGGAGCCAATGTTATTTATGGATCGGGCAGTTCAACGGGAATGCATGTTTCTGGACATGCCTATCAAGAAGAATTAAAATTAATGCTTACTTTAATGAAACCTAAATATTTCATTCCTATTCATGGTGAATTTAGAATGTTACATCATCATAGTCTATTAGCAGAGTCCGTTGGTGTTAAGAAAGAGAATATTTATGTTATTAGTAATGGTGATGTTGTTGATATAAAGAATCAAGTCGCTTGGAAATCCAGACGAATACCTGCAGGAAATATATACGTAGATGGATTGGGTATTGGAGATGTTGGAAACGCAATCTTACGCGATCGTAAACAGCTTTCTGAAGATGGTATGCTTGTTATAGTTATCACACTTAGTAAAACAGAAGGGAAAATTATTTCTGGTCCGGATATGATTTCTCGTGGATTTGTATATGTTCGTGATTCGGAAGACTTTTTGCAGAGGATTAACCAATTGGTTGTAACAACCATTAACAATTTACAAAAAGAAAATGTTAGTCAATGGAATGTTCTTAAAAAAGAAATAAAAGAAGTACTTGGACAGTTTGTATACTCACATACAAAAAGAAAACCAATGATTCTTCCTATAATAATTGAAGTTTAAACGGACTGTTTTAAGTAATTGCTGTTTGATATTACTGTGTATACATGTAAAATGTTGTATAAGAGTAGATAAAAAACATTAGAAATGTTTGTATTCTAATGTTTTTTTTATATAACGTTAAGAAAGATAAATTTTTTATTTTTAGGGAAGGGTCAAAATAATGAGCTTTACATTAAATAAAACAATAATTAAACGATTATGTGGAGAAACCTCATATAAAAAGGGTGAGGCCTATTATAAGACAGACAAGGTTGATATTACTAATTACGATACTCAGAGAAATATTTGCGAGGCAACAGTGAAGGGGAACGGAGATTTCTATGTCAAGATAGAAACCGCTCATAATGGTGATATTGTTGGGGAATGCAGTTGTCCTTCACTTGCTTCTTTTCATACATATTGTCAACATATTGCAGCTGCATTACTATATATAAATAATTTTCAACGAAGTGGACAATCGTTAGAAGTTAATTCAAAAAAAGATCCCATGAACTCTAAAGATGCTCAACTAGCGAGTGGTATGTTGGATTTATTTGATGAAAAGCCACTGCGACCTAAAAGTAAGCAACACCGATTTGATACACGAAAAATACTTGATGTGGAATTCTTTTGTATTCCAGTATCTTCTAAAAACGGGGGGGCGCTGTTTGGTATTCAGGTAAAGTTAGAGAAGTTATACACTGTATATAAGCTTAGAGAGTTTCTTAATAGAGTGGAACAAAGAGAGCCTTTCATATGTTCAAATAATTTTACTTACACGTCAGATGCTTATAGTTTTCAGCCAGAAACGGATGCTGTTATTCAACAACTGATTCAAATTTACCGAAATGAAAAAATGTATGTAGAATCGTTGCAAATAAACGCTGAACAAGATGAAAGTATGATTTTAATTCCACCTGCGTCCTGGGATTATATGCTTTCACTGCTTTCCGCTACTTCATTTGTAACGGTTGAGCATGATGGAAAATCATTTCATGGTGTACATGTCTCAAAAGGATTATTACCTATAAATTTTGAGTTCAATAAAGGTGTAAATGGGGGATATATACTTGAGATTAGTGGGTTACAACAAGTTCAAGTAATGGATACATATAGTTATGCTCTTTTTGGAGGGAAGCTATATCGTTTAAACGTGGAGGATTGTAATCGGCTTATTGAATTAAAGAGAATGATGAATCGTTCTAGAAGTAATCAATTTCATATTTCAATTGAGAAAATGGAACATTTCGTAGCGAAAGTAGTACCAGGTTTAATGAAGCTTGGTAACGTTCGGATTGATGAGGTTGTATCGGAACGCATTGAAAAAACACCTCTCAAAGCCAAATTGTTTTTAGATCGAGTCAAGGATCGGTTACTGGCAGGACTAGAATTCCAATATGGAAATGTTGTTATCAATCCGTTAGAAGAGGATGGACAACCTTCAGTTTTCAATCGGGAGGAGAAAAAAGAACAAGAAATTTTAGAAATTATGAATGAGAGTGCCTTCGCGAAAACAGAAGGTGGTTATTTTATGCATAATGAGGAAGCGGAATATAATTTCTTATATCACGTTGTTCCGAAATTGAAAGATTTACTAGAGATTTATGCGACTACAGCTATTAAGTTGCGCATTCATAGAGGAAACAGTGCACCTCTCATAAGGGTAAGGCGGAAAGAGCGAATTGATTGGTTATCATTCAGTTTTGATATAAAAGGAATTCCGGAAGCTGAGATTAAAGGTGTATTAGCAGCACTTGAGGAGAAACGTAAATATTATCGATTAGCGAACGGTTCCTTGCTATCCCTAGAGAGCGAGGAGTTTAATGAGATTAACCAGTTTATAAAGGAATCGGGTATTCGCAAAGAAATTCTAAAAGGAGAAGAAGTGAATGTACCGCTCGTGCGCAGTGTAAAATGGATGAGTTCACTTCAAGAAGGAAATGTTTTGAGTGTAGATCAATCTGTTCAAGAGTTGGTAGAAAACATTCAAAGCCCTAAAAATCTAAAGTTTACTGTACCAGATAGCTTAGCTACAGTCCTTAGAGAATATCAAAAATATGGATTTGAATGGATGAAGACACTCGCATATTATCGTTTTGGTGGCATATTAGCAGATGATATGGGACTTGGTAAAACGCTGCAAAGCATTACTTTTATCGCTTCTATTTTGCCTGAAATTCGAGAGAAGAAGCTACCTGTATTAGTCGTATCGCCATCTTCTTTAGTTTATAACTGGCTAAGTGAATTAAAGAAATTTGCTCCAGATATTCGAGCTATTATTGCGGATGGAAATCAAACAGAACGCCGAAATATTTTAAAAGATGCTACAAAGTTTGACGTTATTATTACATCGTATCCTTTGTTACGAAGAGATGTAAAGTTATATGCACAGCCATTCCATACGTTATTTCTTGATGAAGCACAAGCATTTAAAAATCATACGACGCAAACTGCAAAAGCAGTGAAAGCGATTCAAGCAGAGTATCGTTTTGCACTGACTGGAACTCCTGTAGAGAATTCATTAGAGGAACTTTGGTCTATTTTCTATGTAGTATTCCCGGAATTGCTTCCAGGAAGAAAAGAGTTTGGAGACTTAAGGCGTGAAAACATTGCAAAACGGGTGAAGCCGTTCGTGTTACGTCGTTTAAAAGAAGAAGTCTTGCAAGAATTACCAGAGAAAATAGAGCACTTACAATCATCTGAACTATTACCAGATCAAAAAAAGCTTTATGCAGCTTATTTAGCAAAGTTGAGAGAAGAAACATTAAAGCATTTAAACAAAGATACATTGCGTAAAAACAAAATTAGAATTTTGGCTGGTTTGACGAGACTTCGGCAGATTTGTTGTCACCCAGGTTTGTTTGTCGATGACTATAGGGGGAGTTCAGCTAAATTTGAACAGCTTCTAGAAATTGTGGAGGAGTGCAGAAGTACAGGGAAGAGAATTCTTATATTTTCACAATTCACGAAGATGCTTTCCATTATTGGACGGGAGTTAAACCGTCAAGTTGTCCCGTATTTTTATTTAGATGGGAATACTCCGGCGTTTGAACGTGTAGAGTTATGCAATCGGTTTAACGAAGGAGAGGGGGATTTGTTCCTTATTTCTTTAAGGGCTGGTGGTACTGGTCTCAATTTAACAGGAGCGGATACCGTTATATTGTACGATTTATGGTGGAACCCTGCAGTCGAACAGCAAGCGGCAGACCGTGCTTATCGAATGGGACAAAAGAATACTGTACAAGTGATCAAATTAGTAGCGCATGGCACGATTGAAGAAAAAATGAATGAGTTGCAAGAGAGCAAGAAGAATTTAATTGCAGAAGTGATTGAGCCAGGTCAGGAGAAGCTATCTTCGATTACGGAGGAAGAAATTAGAGAGATTCTTATGATTTAACATCGTAAATATTAGAGGGTTTTAAGGAAATAAAAGCTATTCTTTCGTAAATGCCAAAGAATAGCTTTTTTCATTATGAACGTAATAATTACATTCTTTTTCGAGCAAAGTAAGTGGATCATATATTTTTGTTAACTATTTTTTGTACCTTTACTTTTATAAGGTTTCGCATTTTTCTTTTTCTTAGCGCTAGATTGCCAGCGGTTCCAGCCTTTACTTCCTGTTCCTTGACCTGTCCCCTTCTTAGCTTTAGCTTTCGTTTTACTCATATAATCACTCCGTTATTATTATAGAAAATCTACTTTGATAGTAGTCAATGTCTTTGAAATATAATCTCGATCCATGACTATGTTTGTTCCTAACAGTTGCTGATCAGAACAAACAACTGAATGCTCTAGTATATCATAAAATGGGAAGTAATTTGATGCATTATGAAATCATTATCGAAATTTGTATAGATTTATTCGAATTGTAGAATGTTATTACATATGATAAAAATTATAAAGAAAATGAAATTTATGAGAAATACAATGGATTCTGTTTTTCGGACAATTACACTACTTGTCATATACATGATGGTTACGTTGAGTAAATTATTTTTTGGATTGAAGCCACAAAAGAAGCGATAAATTTTATCCCGCTATTCGTGAACGGTAAGATTCACACCTCAAAATTCAGCAAAAGCAAAGGAGATAGGTGGGGGATGAAGCCCCCACCGCTAATTAAAGTTTTACTTTATAAAGATGTTTTATTTACAACAATCAATAAAGCCGTAAAATAAAGAATTGAAAAATATTTTCAAACTTTTTGTTGACTTTCTTGTTTTTTTGTATAGAATAATCATTAATAAAATGTTTCAGAGATGTGACAACAAAACGACTATGAAAGGACGAGTAGTAGTAGGATGTAGTCAAAGCGAGTCAGGGGTGGTGTGAGCCTGATACGAAGCCTGTTATGAAGAACCTCCTGGAGTCGCTAACCGAAATCCTTTAGAGGAAAGTAGACTTAGCCGGAAACTTCGCCGTTACAAGAAGAACAGTATCGAGATTTCTCTAATCTCCGTACTGAATAAGTGAGCAACCTCTGTTGCTAATTTGGGTGGTACCGCGGAACCAAAGCCTTTCGTCCCAGTTTTTTGGGAAAGAAGGGCTTTTTTTGTTGGCTTCTTTCCACTACATCCAAACATTTTAGGAGGAAACCAACATGTATCAATCATTAATGACAGTAAGAGAGACACAAATCGCAATTAAGGAAGTTAAAACATTTTTTGAGGATCAATTAGCAAAACGTCTTGGACTATTCCGCGTATCTGCACCATTATTCGTAACGAAAAAATCAGGTTTAAACGATCACCTAAACGGTGTAGAACGTCCAATTGAATTTGATATGCTTCACTCAGGAGAAGAATTAGAAATTGTTCATTCACTAGCGAAATGGAAACGATTTGCACTACATGAATATGGTTACGAAGCTGGTGAAGGTTTATATACAAACATGAACGCGATTCGCCGTGATGAGGAACTTGATGCAACGCATTCCATTTACGTTGACCAATGGGATTGGGAAAAAATTGTTCAAAAAGAATGGCGTACAGTGGATTACTTACAAGAAACAGTACGTGCAATTTATGGAATATTCAAAGATTTAGAAGATCATTTGTTTGAAAAATATCCGTTCCTTGGGAAGTATTTACCGGAAGATATCGTATTTATCACATCTCAAGAATTAGAAGATAAATATCCAGAGTTAACGCCGAAAGATCGTGAGCACGCGATTGCGAAAGAGCACGGTGCAGTCTTTATTATCGGAATTGGCGATGCACTTCGCTCTGGTGAAAAGCATGATGGACGCGCATCTGACTATGACGATTGGAAATTAAACGGAGATATTTTATTCTGGCATCCAGTACTGCAATCTTCATTTGAATTATCATCAATGGGAATTCGCGTTGATAGTAAATCACTTGATGAACAGTTAACGAAGAAAGGCGAAGATTTCAAACGTGATTACGATTTCCATAAAGGAATTTTAGAAGATGTGCTCCCGCTTACAATTGGTGGTGGCATTGGACAATCAAGAATGTGCATGTACTTCTTACGTAAAGCGCATATTGGTGAGGTTCAAACTTCTGTATGGCCTGATGAAATGCGTGAAGCGTGTAAGAAGGAAAACATTCACTTGTTTTAATAAAGAATGCATCGAATTATTTTTTGAACGGGGACTGTTGATTCATAAGTTTACCAAACATGATTTAAATTAGCTCTATCTTTTCATTAGTTTTGAGGTATGAAACTCTTCAAAAAACATCCGAAATATCAAGAGATATCTTTTTCTGTAGTATATAAAGCAGAAAAAAGAGACACGTGATATTTTTGGATGTTTTTTATGTTTCGTAAATTGGAATGCTGTACATTATCAAAAAAATAACAACTAATTGTGTGATAGACTGGAATTTGGAATAACATGTATGTAGTAGTTCGGCTATTAGGATACAGGTTACGCATTTAATTTATATATGTCTCTGACAGAATGTTTATTGGATAACCAAAAGGAGGAGAAAAGTATGTTACATAGTTTACATGCAATAGAAGAAGTACGAAATGGAAACATGTATACGAAAGAAGCGAATATATGGCTAGGATTTTTATTGGAAGAATATGGAGTGGTGAGTGTAGAAAGGAATTACCGAAGTATATTAGAGTATGTGGAACGGACGCTAAGGCATTTAGAAAAAATGAATGCTTCATACGGTATTCGTGCTCGTGTAGAAACTGTATTATGCTGGAGTGAAGTATCGAAGTGTGGTTCTGTAACGCAACGCAAGAAGTGGGAGGATTTAGGAGTGTCGTTTTTAGCACATAACGAAGATTCAGCTTTTATTTATAGACGCTATTTTCCATATGATGATGTAACGTTTACACTTATTCGTACGCATGGATTAATAGGGCAAGTATTACGAGGAGAAGTATCCATGACTTCTCATGACGAACTGGTAAGATTATGGCAGCGAGGTGTGATTCAAAAAGATGAACTGCGTGAAGTGCTTCGTGTTTTAAATGAATGTATTATTACCGGGGTATCTGATAAGTTATGGATAAGAGTGAAGGAAGAGGTATATGAACGTATTGAACAAATACTTTGCGGAGAACTGATTGAATATAGTGTAAAGCAGCGAATTCGGCGGTTACGTACGAATGCTTCACCTAACGATACATATTTTGTTCAAGAGTATGATTCAATTATGAATGATAGGTTAGAAGAAATGTTTACAGTTTTATTTGATTATGACCTTTGGTATGTAGAAGCAGCATTAACTCATTTTAGTTTTGAAGAATTCGTGAAAGTATTTGCATTAGCCTACCAACATATTACTCAGAAGAATATAGATCATATCAGTTTCCAGCCTCTTATGGACGCATTGTATTATGAGAGAGAGGGAGATAAATACTTAAATATTTATACGAAACGAGCAATTGAAAAAGTATTGCGAAGTGTATCAATAGTAGAATTGCTAAATATGAGTCGAATTCCTCAATCAGAAATGTATCCTGAATTAAAGGAAACTGAAAACGTATTAACAATTGGTTTTGGAACAAGTGAGGTTGGAAAAACACTCATCGAATTTTGTTTAGCCTGTAAAAAAGAAAATAATGCTCATTATGAACAAGCTGTCATGATGTTATGTGAAATATTTGGCTTACGCCGGGATGTGTTTGATCGATTGGAAAATGAGGAAGAATATCTTTCGCATATGAATGGAAGTGTAGATGATAAAGTTGTGGTTCTTCCATATGTAGTAGGAGATACAATAGTAGAAATTGGTCCCGGTGGGGGCGTAATGATGAATAAATTTAAAGAGGTTTATCCGAATAAATCGGTTATTGGAATAGATTTATCACGAAATGTAATTGAGAAGTTAACAAGTGATAAATACGAAAAAGGCTACAACTGGGAAGTTACACTAGGCGATGCTTTACATCTTGCAGATACATTCCATCCGGAAAGTATTTCTACAGTTCATTGTGGTTCAGTAAATCATGAGATTTTTTCTTACGGAGAAACAGATGGTAAGAAATTTAATGTTGCGACAATGGAACGTCTAGTGAGAAGTGTATTTCGAGTATTGACTCCTGGAGGACGTTGGATTATTCGTGATGGAGTAAAGACAGAAAGTAAAGAATGGTGTGAATTACATTTTCATGATGAAACCGCTATGCCTTTCTTAAAAAATTATCAACGTGATTTTCAAGGGCGACAAATTAAGGTGAATATATTAGATGTGGATCGAGTAAGAATGCCAGTTAATGATGCAATGGAATTTTTATATACGTATACGTGGGGAGAAGAAGCGTATCCACATGAGGTGCAAGAACAATTTGGTGTATTCACACTTCAAGAATATATTGATTTTGTAGAGAGTGTTGTAGGTTCAGAGAATGTAAAAGTAATTGAGGCCAAGCAGTACCTTCTAGAAGGTTATATAGAACATTTATCGCAAAAGGTTACATTGTATGATGAACATGGTGAACAAATAGCATTGCCGAATAGTACATGTTTGATTGTGTTTGAGAAAAGATAAAAGAGACGGAATCATGTTTTTTACTTAAAAGATAGAAGATGGGGCTAGCAAAATTCGATTTCGCTGCCTCGTTCCAGAAAAGATTCTGAAACGGATTTACATATAATCTGTTTCGGAATCTTTTTTTATGAGCATGTATAAATTGAGCTTTAGAAATTATGTTTACTAGTTTTATATTTTAAACTAATTTTCCCTAGATTTTACTTAGATTTTACTTTCACCACCTACAATGAAAATAAGAAAACGTAAGTGATAAAAATTTACACTTGTTTCATAAAGTGAGGAGGTAACGTGATGGAATTAATAATTGACCACGTAACAAAAAAATATGGTGAGAAAATAGCATTGAATGATTGTAGTTTACATTTAAAACCAGGAGTATTAGGACTTTTAGGCCCGAACGGTGCGGGGAAGTCTACACTTATGCGTATGTTAGCAACAATTGAACAACCGACGAATGGTAGTGTGATATGGGATGGGGAAAATATTCAAAAGAAACCGAAGTTGTTACGTTCATATTTGGATATTTACCGCAAGACTTTGGTGTATATCCAAATATGAACGCGGTCGAATTTCTAGAGTATATCGCAGCGATGAAAGGTTTATCAATGAGCTCTTCAAAAAAGCGGATCAATGAATTGCTTGAAGCGCTGAACTTAATGAATGACCGGAAACGACTATTAGGTGGCTATTCAGGTGGAATGCGGCAAAGAGTTGGAATTGCACAGGCGCTATTAAATGATCCGAAATTATTGATTGTAGATGAGCCGACAGTAGGATTGGATCCTGAAGAAAGAATTAGATTTAGAAATTTATTATCTAGTCTTTCTACGGATAGAATGGTTATTTTATCGACGCATATTGTAACGGATATTGAATCAATTGCGACAGATATTGCTTTATTATCAAAAGGAAATGTATTAGCTCATATGAGACCTGAACAACTATTAAAGCATGTAGAGGGAAAAGTATGGGAGTGGGTTATACCAGCTTCTGAGTTACATCATGTTCAAAAGAAATATATAGTAAGCAGCGCGATTCACCGGAGTGATGGAATTCATGCACGCATCGTTTCCAGCAATGCGCCTAGTGCTAAAGCACATATAATCGCAGCCTCTCTTGAGGATGCTTACTTATATTATGTTTCTTCGAAAGGAGGGCATAAAATTGAACAATGTATATAATCTATTTTATTTCATTAAAAACAATTTAATTAGACAAATGAGAAGTTATCCATTTCTAATTGTAATTGGATTAACGATTTTTTTGGGATATGCTTGTGTGCCAGCAGCTTCAGCAGGCTATGAAATATTTTATCTTGGTGGAGTTAGAGGAATATATAATTCAAATTGGCTTGGTGGTATGGGAGCAATGACTTCTACTTTATTTATTTGGTTGCTTGGTTTTTATATGTTAAGAAGTCAAATTTCAGACGATCAACAGTTAGGAGTAGGGCAATTGATTGCCGCTTCACCTATAAGTAAATTTCAATATATTTTTAGTAAAACGATTTCTAATTTTATTGTTTTAGTGGTCATTGAGACGGTATTTATCATTGCTTTTATGGTAATGCAATTTATACGTGGGGAAGACCTTTCGTTTCAATTAGGTGGTTATTTATATCCACTCTTTTATATTGTATTTCCTTCATTATTGCTTCTAGCGGCATTCACAACTTTTTTTGATGTGTTTCCTGGTCTAAAAGGTGTAGTAGGCAATATTGTGTTCTTTTTCTTGTGGGTGTTATTAGCGATTATGTCGTTTGAAATGTCAAATCGTTATTTAGATGTATTTGGTTTAGGAATCATTCGTTCTGATATGATACATGATGCAATGAGAGAATATGAATTTTTAAGAGGAACAAATGGTGGAGGATTCGGGTATAACCCGGTAGAGGGAAAGATTAAAACATTTCACTGGGATGGATTGACTTGGGATGCAGAAATGCTTGTAACAAGTTTGGTTTGGATTGGAATGGCGATGTTACTAATTTGGCTAACGTCCCTTGTGTTTAATAGATTTCTTACATTTACCAAAGTAAAGGAAAAGGTAAGAGAGGTTGAAGGGAATAAGAAAACAATCGCTGTGAATGAACAAAATCATAACTCTTTTATATTCACTTCTATAACGAAAACAAAGAGCATTAGTATGTTTCGTTTAATTAAAGCGGAGCTATCGATTATGTTAAAAGGGTTTACGATTTGGTGGTATGTAATTGCGATTGGGCTTATAGCATTTGGATTGATATGTCCGGTAGATATATCAAAAGGATGGCTACCTATTATTATAATTTGGCCAATTGCAATTTGGTCACAGATGATGACGAGAGAAAAATACTATGGTACGGATCAAATTATTATTTCGAGTTGTTCCCCATTGTATAAGTTTTTTGCAACATGGATTTCAGGTGTTATCGTGGGTCTCATTATCTCCAGTGGTCTTATCATTCAATTTATATTAATTGAAGATATTTCATTCTTGTTTTCTTGGCTTAGCGGTATAGTGTTCATTCCAACGCTAGCGTTAGTATTTGGAGTGTGGAGCCGAACGCATAAATTGTTTGAAGTCGTGTATATACTTTTATGGTATTTAGGACCAGTGAATCATCTTCCATATGTAGACTTCTTAGGAATATCAACATCATACGCTATTTTGTATATGGGGTTATCTATCTTATTGCTAAGTATGGCGTTAATTGGACAGTTACAGCAAATGGGAAGGCTACGGCTAATATTCAAGTAAGTAGTCAAGAGGGGTGATGTAATGAAGGGAATCAAAGAGAAAATATATTTATTTTCATCTATAAGTCTAATGACTTTAAGTATAGTGGCTTGTGGTACAAAAGAGAGTGAAGCGCCAGTCTCCAAACAGTTCGCCGTGAAAAATATAAATGAGATTTATATAAAAACAGTAGGAGAAAATATTAAACTCCATTCTACAACAGAAACAGATATTAAAGTTGATATAGGAGAGATAAAAGATGTAAAAGTGAAAGAGAATGGGGAGAAATTAGAAGTTATTACAGAACACTCTTCATCCATTGTAAATTTAAAAACAGCTACTGTGCATATATACCTTCCTGAAAAAACATATGAAAAAATAGATGTTAAAACAGAGTCAGGTGAGGTAATAGGTGAAAATATAGCATCTGAACAATTGAATTTGTATAGCGATTCAAGTGATATGACAATAAAAGAGTATAAAGGAAACAATATAAAAGGAGTTTCCAAATCAGGAGGGATTACGTTACAGGGAGTGGAAGGAAGCTTCGATATTCAAAACGATACGGGAGAGGTGAATGTATCCGCTGTTTCAAATTTAAAAAATGAAAGTAAAATAAAAACCGAATCATCTCATATAAATATAAACTTTAAGAGAGAGCCAAAAAATCTAGAGGTTGACTTGTCAACGCGTGCGGGTCAAATAAAAAATGAATTTTCACTTTCAACTGGTGAAAAAGGAAACAATCATAAGGTAAAAGGTCGTATAGGAACTGGAAAAGGGAATGATACAAAGTTAACGGTGCAGTCTATGACAGGAACGATTGAGTTAAAACGTAATGAGAGTGTGAAACAGCTTTAAAAAATAAAGTTCGATTATGAAAGATACATTCTGAATGGATACTCTCGCTCTACTTAGAATATGTTTGTACAGTATAAATCTCTTTATAGGTGTGTTTATTTAAACTTTTTAAATTATTCTAGATTGCTCTTCATCGGTGCACTGTATACTCTCTTTTTCTTGACAGGAATATCATATAGTATTAATATACCGGGGAGTATATTAATACTATATACATGGTAAAAACGTCTAATGAAAAGGAGTACAGGGTGTCATGCGAAGGAAAAAAGAATTAACAAATTCGAATTCGAAACGACAGTTATCGAACATTTTAGCCCAAACGGTTAAAACCGGAATTATTAAATCGAATTTGGTCCCAATGTTTGCTGGGTTAACATTGGCTTTATATAAATATAAGATTAGCCCGTTTGAGAAAATTCCAGAGATTATATTTGCTTTCATCGGTTCTATTTTAATCATAGGTGCAGCAGGGGCTTTTAATAATCTGTATGATCGTGATATTGATTCGATTATGGAGAGAACCAAAAATAGACCAACTGTAACCGGAGAAATAAGCCCTAAGGCTGTATTATGGCTTGGAATATTGATGACAATCTCCGGGTTAGTATTTCTTGCACTAACCACATATTTAGCAGCCTTATTAGGGTTTTTAGGCTTATTTTTGTATGTTGTACCGTATACAATGTGGAGTAAGAGAAGAACAATTTATAACACAGAAATTGGAAGTGTTTCAGGGGCAATGCCGCCACTCATTGGCTGGGCTGCTATTTATCCGGATATAATGCATCCGGCTATTATTGGGCTTTTTATCATAATGGTTATTTGGCAAATGCCTCATTTCTACGCCATAGCTATTCGCAAACATGATGAGTATAAGGCTGCAAAGGTTCCGATGCTTCCAGTAGTCAAAGGTGTTAAAAGAACATATATACAAACGAATATCTATTTAATTGTTTTAATTGGAATAAGTGTTCTTTTAGGATCTTTAAGCATTGGTCTTATGCTAGTAGCGCTTCTTTTAAGTATTTTATGGCTTGTTTTAAGCATTTATGGTTATAAAAAGATGGATTCAGAGAAATGGGCAAAATCATTGTTTGTTTTTTCTCTTCTCCATATGACGATTTTATTTTCAACGATCATTATCTATTCCCTTATAGGTGTCTTTTTTGGAAGATGAATATAGGTAACGAATGAAAAGTTTTAGAACGATTTAATTTGTAAAGAATAAGAAAAAACCAATTTCTCGTATATTAGAATGAGAGATTGGTTTTTTAGCGTGTGAATAAATTTTACTTACGTTTGTGCTACTAAGTTGAACGAAAGTAATCGTCACTTTAATAAAACTATATTTTTGTCGATAATAAGTACTATAGAGTTGGAAGGGTAATATGAATCGTTGTTCCTTTCTCTATTTCACTGTTTATTTGAACGGTTCCACCATGTGCCGTTATAATTTTTTGGGCGATAGCCATTCCTAAACCAGTTCCTTCATTTGAAACGTTTGTAGTTGTACCTCGGTAGTACTGTTTAAATAGATTTTGAACTGTCATTTCATCCATACCGACGCCAGTATCTTCTATTATAATATGTACAGTGTCCTTTAATAGAATTGAGGTATGGATCTTTGTTTCTACAGGGTTATGTAAAACGGCGTTCATAAATAAATTTTGCAAAGAGCGATGTAGTAATTTTGTATCAATAGGAATAATAATGTTCGTTTTGTCTGCGTGAAAGCTAAAATGATAGTGTTCAGATCGTGGATCATTTGTCATATCAGCTATCATTCTTCTTGTAAATTCAATGATATTTATTTCTTCTTTTTTTAGCGGGATTTGTGAATCATGAAGGCGGAACGAGAGGTTTAAGTCTTCAATTAACTCCTTCATATGGTCCCCTTTTTGTTGAATCTCTTGCAGAAACTTCTCTTTTTCTTCCTCACTCCATTCATGGTCGGGTGATAACATAAGTGCACTGTATCCTGTAATATAAGTGAGAGGTGTCTTTAAATCATGAGAGATTCCTGCCATCCATTCGCGTTTCATTTTCTCAAGTTGTTCTCGTTCATTCTCTATTTCTCGTAATCTATTTGTTAAATGTTCTATATTTAGAAAGACGTCTTTATATAAGCGATAAGGGCCTTTTAATTTTCCTGTTTTTTTATTGTACATTTGTTTCGTACTTTCTGGAGTTACATAAGAGCCTTCTGCTAGATGGTTAATCCATGAAATTATTCGAAATAAAGGTTTCCCGATATGCCATCCATATAAAATAGCGCCTAAAATAAGAGTACATACAAAGAGGCAAAAAACGATAAGAGCTTCCGTGTCTTTGTTCTCTTTGCTTATTCCGATAAGAGGTAGTATGCCTTCCATGAAGATGGCCATGAAAATCCCCATAAAAAAAGTACCGATAAATAAACTACGAATAAAATGAAAGCCTAGTCGGAAACCAATTTTCATTTTTGTTGCTCCTTAGTATGCGGAATAAATTTATAGCCAATTCCTCTCAAATTAACAATGTATGTAGGGGATTTAGGATCTTCTTCTATTTTTTTACGTAATTTAGAAATATGCATGACTACTGTTTTATCATCACCCATAAAAGTAAGTCCCCACACTTGTTCATATAATTGCTCAGCTGTAAAAATCCGATTTGGATGTGTGCATAAGAAAGTAAGTAATTCTAGTTCTTTAGCAGTGCAATGTACAGATTTTCCGTTTACTGTTATCAGTCCCTCGCTTGGATATAGAGAAAAGGATTCAAAATGTAAATTAGAGTGTTCTTCCTTATGATGATGTATTAACATTTGTTGTCTGCGTAATTGTACGTTAATTCGAGCAGCTACTTCTAAAGGGTTAAATGGTTTTGTTATGTAATCATCCCCACCAATTCCGAGGCCTGTTAATTTATCTAAGTCACTAGAGCGCGCTGTCACAAATAGAATAGGGGTATTTGTATAGTTTCGTATTTGTCTACATAATTCGAAGCCGTCTATATCTGGTAGCATAACATCGAGTAAGATAATATCGAATGGATGATTTTTAACTAAGTTTAACGTCTCACTTCCGTTTAGAGCGGTTGTTACATGAATAAAATTTTCTTTCTTTAAGGTTAGTACCAACATATCTAATATACCTTGCTCGTCATCTACTAAAAGAATATTTTCTGTTCTCATTATGTATCCGCCTTTACATGTTTTTTGTCTCATTAAAATAATTTGGAAAATATTTCACATGTAATAGTGTAACATAATACGATTTTGCTAGATAAAAAAATAACAACAAAGAAATATTCCTTGTTGTTATTTTTGAAAATGAAATTAATTCATTTGTACCATCTGTTCAATTTTTGCCATAAAAGATTGATGAAGAGCTTCTACACCATCTACTAAATGTAGACGATCAATGACAACAGATACTTTAATTTCAGATGTACTTACCATTTTAATATGAATATTTTCGTCTTTTAATGTAGAGAACATGTCAGCGGCAACACCTGGATTGGATACCATGCCAGATCCAACAATTGATACTTTTGCTAGATGATTTTCATATTCTACAGATTCATAGTGAAGTGCTTCTTGATTTTGTTCTAATACTTCTAATGTTTCTCTTAAGTCATCCGAATGAATAGAGAAGGATAGATGTACAGTACCTTCATTTGTAATACTTTGAATAATAATATCAACATTAATGTGAGCGGTAGCCAACGTAGAGAAAACAGTTGAAAGTGCTCCTTGTTCTAATCCTTTAATTGTTACGCGTGTAATATTATCTTCAAATGCAATACCTTTTACGATTGATTGTTGTTCCATGTTACATTCTCCCCTTACAATTGTTCCGTTTTCTTGTTCCATACTTGAACGAACTTCTAAAACTACGTTATGATTTTTCGCGAATTCAACAGCACGTGGATGCAGTACACCAGCACCAAGATTTGCGAGCTCTAACATTTCATCATAAGAAATTTCATCTAATTTATATGCGTCTTTTACAACGCGTGGATCAGTCGTGTATACACCTGTTACGTCTGTGTAAATATCACATTTTTTCGCTTTCAGCGCAGCTGCTAATGCAACAGCAGTTGTATCAGAACCACCGCGGCCTAGTGTGGTAATTTCGTTCTCTTTACTTAGTCCTTGGAAGCCAGCAACGATTACAATTGTTCCTTCTTGTAAAAGGGAGTGAATGCGTTCAGTATTAATATCAGAGATTCTTGCACTTCCATGTACAGATTCAGTCGTAATACCAGCTTGCCACCCAGTTAGTGAAATAGCGTCGTATCCTTTTGCTTGCAGCGCCATTGTTAATAAAGAAATGGTAACTTGTTCGCCAGTTGTTAAAAGCATGTCCATTTCACGTTTACTCGGATTTTCGGTAATAGCAGTAGCAAGTGCGACAAGCTCATCTGTGCTTTTTCCCATTGCAGATACAACTGTAACAACACCGTTCCCTCGTTCATATTCTTCAATAATTAAATTTGCTACATGTTGAATGCGCTGAATACTTCCGACAGAAGTACCACCGAATTTTTGAACAATCGTTTCCATTACAAATTCCTTCTTTCATCCATTTTTATTAATTAATCAGGAAAGGTGTAAAAAACATATAAGAGAGATGTATAAGTCCCTAAATATTCCTGTAGTTACCGGAAAGAAAAACAAAAAAACACCATCTCAAATAGGTGAGGATGGTGCTGTTACAGGAAAAGGGAAACAGAAAAAGGAGCTAATAAAAAAACCGCCAAAAAAGAATATCATATAAAGCATGATATCTCTTTTTTGTAGATAGCTCTTCATATATACACGTCTGTACATATGACAGTTCTGTTTCTATTCGAAAACAGCCCCAATTAATAAATGCAGAGAAATTTATTAATTTCGGCAACACTTCCTTTTTTCTAAATTCATCGACATCTCTGTGTCTCCTTTAGAATACTTATAAGCGTTGCAACCTCTATCTCACGTTTTGGGCGAGAGTGTTTGGTTTATAAAGTTGTTTGGTAACATTTGTTTTATAATAATTAAAATATTTTAGGAAATCAAGTGCTTTGTTAATATTTTGAAAATTAAGTCTCTTCGTGTAATGAAAGAATTATTTGAAAAATATAGATAGAATCGAATTTTACGTATACATTAGTGATATAGAGGGAGTGGAGGGAGAGAGGATGAAGAGGCAGAAACCGATTTATGTTCAAACAGAAATGGTAACATCAATGGATGAATTATGGAAGTATACGCAAGATCCGATGTTACATACAGAGTGGGATGCTCGCTTTACTGAAATATCATATTTAGAGAAACAAGATGATGAACCACAACGTTTTTTATACAAAACAAAAATCGGTTTTGGGCTTGAAATAGTTGGTGAAGGGGAATCGGTAGGGGAATTCCAAAAGGAAACAGGAGAAAGAATATCTTCGCTAAAATTTTGGACAGACAATAGACTTTCATTGATACAAATAGGAAGAGGCTATTGGAAATATACACCGAATGGAGAAAAGATTTGCTTTGAAACGCAGTATGATTATGAGACGAGATTTGGTGGTGTAGGGAGGATTATAGATTCATATGTATTTCGGCCGCTATTAGGATGGGCGACAGCATGGAGCTTTGATGCTTTAAAATTATGGTTAGAAAAAGGGTTGCATCCTCGCTTGTTAATAAGAAAATCGATTACGTATTGGCTTATTTGTTTTTTACTTTCTTTTGTATGGATGTATCAAGGGCTTATGCCAAAAGTATTATTTAATCACCCAGAAGAGGTACAGATGCTTTCTGTACTTATTGGTTCAAACGAAAATAGCATTCTTTCGCTTAAAATAATTGGCTTTTTAGAAATAGGAATCGGGATCATATGGTTGTTGCCGTTTCAAAAACAGAAGTTATTGCTGCTGCACATTATGATTTTAATTGGTCTAACCATAGTAGCAGGATTCACAAATATTTTGAGTTTTATCCAACCATTTAACCCCATTGCCTTAAATTTTATATTAATTGGATTATCAATTATTGGGTATATGAACAGTAGTGATTTACCAAGAGCGAAAAATTGTAAGAGAAAAAGAAGGGGGTAAATGCGTGGCTAGCATCTATGAAGTATTATTAGGAGAATCTTATCAGCAGCTACACCCGAAATTACAAAAACGTTATGCAATTACGGAAAACAATAGTTTTATAGGTGAAGGGAAAATGGATGAAATTGATGAAGGATCGTTTCTTGTCAAAATGCTTTTAAGAGTTGCATCTAAGTTTCGCATGTTCTTTTCAGAAAGAGGAAAAGAAGTACCGTTTACAATACATAATATTGCTGAAGAGGATGCGAAAGGAAATGCTTTTGTAAGGTGGAATCGGATGTTTCGGTTTGATAACAAAAAACGTTATTTCAATGCCGTTATGTACCTGAATACAAAACAGAATGAAATTATTGATTACTTTGGTGAACCGTACTTGCTCGTATCAACACTTGCCTTTTATGTTGATGAAGAAGGAGCAATGCATATCTCATCAAAAAAACAATGGTTTTACATACTTGGGAAGAAAATACCACTACCCAAATTTTTATATGGAGAGGCGAAAGTTATAGAGAGCTATGATGATGCATTAAACTGTTACAAAATTCATGTTCAAGTACGAAATCCATTATTTGGCCCGCTTTTCTCATATAAGGGAACGTTTGTAGAAAGGGATCAGACTAGATGAAAAATATAATTCTTGGCCTTATTTGTTATATGGTTTTTATTATATTGGAATGGCCGAAACTAAATCCCGTTGAATGTATCATAGTGTTATCTGTTTTTTTATTTATACCAATGTCATTATGCATTGTTGATAAGGAAAAAAGAGATGGGTCACAGGTTTTATTTTATAAATTTGTATTGTTACTTTATCCGGTTGCTGCAATCAGTGCGATGCTTGCCTTCATAACAGATTATTTTTTATTTGCAATGATTTGGTTTATATATACAGGCATTATTGCATTATTCGGCGTAAGTAGGTTACTAGAAAGAGGATGGAAGCCTTTAGAAGAGACGGCAATTGATAGCGGATTTATTTATTTGTTTTTAGGTGGTTTTTGGTTCTTTGCCTCTGTAGCAAATATATCCATTATGCAGTTTAGTTCAGATATTGTTTTGCTTACAGCAGCTCACTTTCATTATTCAGCCTTTTTACTACCTTTATCTGTAGGTTTACTTGGGAGAAAGCAACAAAAGAAAAGTAAACTATATAAATTTATCACGGTTATTATTGTTATTTCACCGATGACAGTAGCGATTGGTATTACTTATTCAAGAACATTCGAGTTCTTTGCGGTATTAATTTATCTCATCTCACTTTATGCTTATGGTGTTTATGTATGGAAAACAAAATTCACTTCGATAATTGCAAAAATCCTTCTTATCATTTCATCGAGTACACTTATGATAACGATTTTATTTTCGTTAGTATACTCATATGGGAACTTTAAGCAAGTTATGACGATCACAATTACGCAAATGGTTTGGATTCATGGTGTTGTGAATGGAATTGGTGTAACATTGCCTGCTTTTATTGGCTGGATGATTGAAAAGAATGTGCCAGCTTACATTCATTATGGAAAACCGATGAGTCGTATCAAAGGGAAGATGAAAGTGGGGGAAACGCTTTTCTTGCAACAGGATTTCATAAAGAAGAAAGAGTATACAGGTCTTGTAGAGCAAATGAGTGATTTTCATAGTATGGGGTTTGATGAAAGAAAAGTATCTCCACTTATCATTGATTTTTATGAGCATACGAAAAATTATCAATTAAAAGCAAACATTAAGTGGTCTCGTTGGTTTCGGCCCTTTGCCTTTCTCTATGAAAAAATAAGTAGACATATACAGCAAATTCATTTAGGAATGGGAAATAGATGGGAAGCTATGTATGGTAATATCATTGCGGTAAAAGGTGAACGAGATGGTAGAGAAGATGTGAGGGCATGGATTCGAAAAAATGAGCAGGATGAAACGATCTTTGTAGCTCTTTATTCACAGCATACATATAGAGGAGATACATATATGAATATTGCTTTGCCGCTACCATTTTCTAATATGACGGGTATTTTAAAATTACGTAATGATAACAAAGATCTTATCATTACTAGTCAGTTAAGAGAGAGTACAAAAGGAGACGAAGGGATTTATTTACATACCCCTTTCTTTACGATTCGATTACCGTTAGCTGAGACTTTTACGATAAAAGAAAAAACTGATCAGATTTTGACAGCGCACCATCAAATGTGGGTGTTTGGTGTGAGGTTTTTAGAGATTGATTATGAGATTGAGAGAACGGAAGGGAGATGTCGTTGAAATTTTTTTTGATATATCTAAAAACTAAATTATTAGAAAAGAAAGAAAAAATAAATGTTATAATAAAAGGAAAAAGAAGGAAGATATTTAGAGGAAGGGGATACATATGCAAGGAGAAATACAGACAAAAAATAAGGGGAGTTATGTAAGTAATTTATTGTTACCTGTTACAAAATCACGGCAGTTTACTTTCTTATGGATTGGTCAGCTGCTTTCTGTACTTGGAAGCTCGGTTACAATGGTAATTCTTCCAGTAGTAGTATATACATTAACAGGTTCAACGGTGGTTATGGGGATGACGATGGCTATGTATATGCTTCCGAATATTCTTGTTTTACCGTTTTCTGGGTTAATCGTTGATCGCATGAATCGAGTTAAATTAATGTTATTTACTGATATTGTTCGATGCATAGTGATGATAACACTTGCGACACTTATTTTTACAGACACTTTAACAATCAATATTCTATATGTATTAGTAGCAGTATATGGACTAATGGAAGGCCTGTTTCAACCGGCATATGCAGCGGTGCGAGCAAGGGTTTTCGTGCCAGAAATTCGGAATGCAGCTAACGCATTAACGCAAATGAGTAATCAAGGCGTTCGTTTAATAGGCCCAGCGCTTGGCGGGCTTATTGTTTCAGTTGCATCGGCTGGAATCGGGTTTGGGTTAGATGCATTGACTTATTTGTTATCTTTTATTTGTTTATTGTTTTTAAAAGATGTAACAGCTAAAAAAGTACAGGAACAAACAAATCAAAAAATGAATCTCAAAAAAGATTTTACAGAAGGTATTGTTGTTTTAAAAAGCCATCCGTGGCTTTGGATTACAATTTTAGCATTTTCATTTATTAATATTTGTTACGCAGGAATTATCGTTGTATTAATCCCTTGGCTATTTAATATACATCATCAGTTTGAACCGTTTGTTTATGGACTTGGAATGGCGTGTTCTGGAGCTGGGGCTATTGTGGCAGCTCTTATTTTTGGCGGGAGACAGAGGTGGCATAAACGAGGATTGCTTGCCTATGGAGGTGTTCTCATTAGTGGGATGTCACTTTTACTAATGCCCTTTGTTTCTTGGGCACCAGGATTAATAGGGTTAATGGCATTAGAGGGGTTTGGAATTATGATTTTTGGCCTAATATGGGAAACGAGCTTGCAAGAACTCGTGCCAGAAGAAGCGTTCGGAAGGGTAGCAAGTCTTGATATGTTAGGATCGTTTGCATTATTGCCGTTAGGATATTTAGTTGTCGGTTGGTTGGCGAATATAATTGGTGGTACTGTGACAATTATCATTCTAGCTATTGCAGCAATTGTCGTAGTAGCAATCGCGCTACTTGTTCCGAGCATTCGCAAGTTTGATTAATATAGGTTAACAAAAAACAGTAAGCCCTGTTAAACGGTAGAGCTCACTGTTCCTGAAATACAAATGTTTGCGTAAATTGTTTTTCTGCTTTTTCGGGGTGACCATTATAACTAAAATCTTTCTCTTCCCAGCTAATAACAATATCAAATGAATTGGCGTCTTCATATAATGGGAATTTCATTTTTGTAAAACTAGTTTGACTATATGACACGCTCATATCAGACTTGTTGAAAGGCTTGAAAGAGGCTTTTGATTTCGGGTTATTGTGACGTATTTCAACTGATACGTTAGATACGTCCTTACCGATATTCTTTACAAGCAAGCTGTATGAATGAAACATATCTGCTTTTGATGGTAATGCTTGAGGATCCTTAGCCTTATCAACTTCAATATACCACTGCTTAGATTTTGATGTAACAGGGAGTTCTGCAAAAGTAAAAGCGCTTGTTTGAAGTGGAACTGCAAAACATATGAAAGCAAGTAAGAATAATATTTTTCTTGTCATGTATGATTCTCCAATTCGCTATAGCGGATAGTTTTGATTTTGTTAGCATTTTCTAATTTTAAAGAAGTTATGCATGTATATTTGATTTAGCAGTTATAGAAAAGTGACGCGACACATATGCTGCACTGGGATAACCCGGGAATTGTCGTAGAAGTGATAAGAAAGCACTGGACGGGAAGATAGAAAATTATCTTATTGTGTATATGCACGAGTTATAAAGCTAATCTTTCTTAGTTGATAGAAGGATTAGCTTTATTTTATATGTAATTCTACAGGAAGAAAATGAACTTTTTTCAAGTTGGTAGGTAATAAATAGATAGGATGAATATGGGGAGGTGAAAACGTGGAGGAAACATTACTAATTCAGTTGGCGAAGGAGGGGAATATAGTAAACCAACATGAAACGTATAGGGGTTATGACACAATTGTAGTTCAAGGAGAATTTATAGGTGCTAATGCTAAAAAATTTCAAGCAAAAATATTTCATTATTGGTTTGATCGAAATACAGGACTTGTTTTGAAATATGAAAATCGAAATGAACAAGGAGAGGTAGTGGGTTATTTAGAAACGGAGTCCTTTGTTGTAAATACACCAATTGCAGATAGAGAATTTGCGGTGGATATTCCTCTTGATTATCAGAGACAAAATATGAATTCTAAGTAGTAAGGAGGTTATGAATGAGTAAATTAAGAAATGTTTATAGGCGGGATTATTATTGTGATATTGATTTTTTTATTTTTTGCGAAAGTTGAGAAAAATAAAAAGAGAAGTTGGTAATTTATGTTATAATATTATAAAAGTTTCGGAGGGGAAAATGATGAAAGGAAAGAAAAAGGAGATACAAACAAACGATAAAGCGATTAGTTATACACATATAGAAATGGGTTCCAAAACGATTTGCTTTATGTTTTCAGGTTCAGGTTACAATTACGATAAACCCTTGTTTTATTATTCGACGATGGTAATGCTCCAAAACAAAATCGATGTTGTCCATATCCATTACGCCTATGATGAGCAAACAATGAAAAAAAATATTGAAGAAATAACCAAAATAATAATGGATGATATTAATCCTGTGATTTTAGATGCTTTAAAAAATGGGCAATACAACAATTCGATTTTTTTAGGAAAATCACTCGGAACAATTCCAATTGCGAATGACTTAATGAAGAGAGATGAATTCTTAAAGTCAAAAATGATTTTACTCACTCCTCTGATAAAGTCTGATTCGATTTTTGACTCAATCTTGAATAGTCATCATCAAGGGCTTTTAGTTATCGGGGATAAAGACCATCATTACAATTCAAATCAAATTGACCAATTAAGTAAATCAAATTTAAAGATTGATGTTGTCCAAAATGCAAACCATTCCTTAGATGTTGGAGAATTTGAAACAACAAATTCAATTTTAGCTTTATCAAGGGTAATGGAAAAACTCCAAGAAACCGTTAGGACAAATTAGTGATAAACTGATATTATCAAAAGTTCACCAATTTGGGTGCTAGTTCACTTGCTAAAATAACCATTTAAAAAAAGGTGCTAATTGCACCTCTTTTTAAATGGTTATTTTTAATTTTGTACTTCAAATCCGAACCCGTTAGGATTTTTCTACATAGTCTTTTGTTTTAAATTCTTTACAGGGTATGAAATGAAAATTTAATTGGTTACATTTTACAAATACTAAAATATAATATATAATCAACAATCATATTAACATCGTTAATATGATTGTTGATTATATGAATTGCGAGGTGTCTTGAATGAAAGGAAGAGATGTTGTTTTAGGGTTATTGATGGAAAAAGAGTTGTCTGGCTATGACATAAAAATTGTATTTGAAGATGTGTTCACTCATTTTTTCGATGGAAGCTTTGGTATGATTTATCCAACTTTAAGGCAGTTAGAGAAGGAAGGGAAAATCAAAAAAGAGGTTATTATGCAAGAGGGAAAGCCAAATAAAAAAATGTACTTCATAACGGATGAAGGAAGAGAAGAGTTTTATCAATATATGAAGACTGATGTAGAGAAGGATGTGTTACGCTCGGACTTTTTAATGCGAATGTATTTTGGTAATTATGCTGATGGAGAGACAATGAAGAGATGGATTGAAGAAGAAATTGAAAGGAAAGAAGCATATATTGCAGATCTTCGCTTGAAATATGAGAAATGGAGAGAGGGTATAACATTTGTAGAGGAGATTTCGCTTGATGTTGGTATTGCATCGTATGCTGCGCAAGTTGAGATATTAAAGAAGAAATTAGTCCAACTTACACTGGAAGAAGATAGGGAAAACAAGGAATAAAAAGAAGTGCTAATTTATAAAGGGGGAGATTGCAATGGAGCAATCAAGGGGGCTTAAGATAGTGTTTTTGATGTGTTTAGGTATTTTTCTTTGTATGATTGATACCACCATTATGAACATCGCTTTACCAGCAATACAATCTAGTGTAAATACGTCATTAGAAAAAATGTCATGGATATTAAATGTGTATACAATGACAATTGCGGTGCTAGCAATCCCGTTAGGACGTATTGCTGATATTTTTGGAAAGGCTAAGATGTACATCATTGGTTTAATCGTTTTTGGTGGTGGATCGGCGCTTTGTGCCTTTGCGAATACGGGAGATTTTCTTATCTTTTCTCGCTTTATTCAAAGTATAGGAGCTGCAATTTTATTTCCGACGAGTATGGTAATTGGAGTATCAGCAGTTCCGTTAGCTAAGAGGCATATTGCGCTTGGTATTTTAGGAGTAACACAAGGTTTATCAGCTGCGATTGGCCCTGTAATAGGCGGGATTATTACACAAAATTTAGGATGGAGATGGGTATTCTTTGTCAATATTCCAATTTGTATTATTGGGATTGTTTTATGCTTTAGTATGCTACAAATAAAAAATGAAGAACGAGTTGTATCGAAAATTGATTGGATCGGATTAATACTAAGTAGTTCAGCAATTTTCTTTTTCACCCTCGTATTAGTAAAGGGAAATACATGGGGATGGTTGAGTACTTTAGCGTGGGTTTGCTATATTACTAGTATTCTCTCTCTCTTGTTATTTATTTTAGTCGAAAGAAAAGTTTCAGCGCCTATGGTGAATTTGCAGCTATTTAAAGATCGAACCTTTGTTGGAGCATCTATTGTGGTCATATTAAGCAATCTATTTTTGGTTGGAGTAACTGTCTTACTTCCGACTTTTCTTACAAAAATACAATATCGAACAGAAATGGAAGCGGCTTTTTTAGTTACACCTATTTCAGCAATGATATTTATTGTTTCCCCACTATCTGCAACGCTAATTAAAAAGCTTGGGAAAGTTTTTATTATTTTATCGGGTTTCATAGTGATGAGCATAGCGTATTATTGGTTACAAATGATAGGAGTAGATTCAACAAGTGCAGATATTATTATTCCTTGTATGATATTAGGTGCTGGATATGGTTTAGTCGTAGGTCCCATTACGATTTTAAGTGCTTCTTCATTTGAAGGGGAATTACTAACCGCTTCCCAAAGCATTGTATCGATGTTGAGACAAGTAGGGATTGTATTAGCTGTTGCTATATTTGTATCAACTTTAACTCATAATCTATCTGTAAATAAAGACAATGTTTATCGTTATGCTGAAGAGAAAGTTCGTAATATTCATGTGGATCAGGTTGAGCAAGAAAAAATATTGCAAATAACAAAAGAAAAAATCCGAAATAAAAGTTTAGAATCAAATGCTGAAAAAAAACAAAGTGAAGACAATCTCGGCTTGAGCAAGGAACAAAAAGAGAAATTGATTCATGAAAAAGTGAATGAAGCTTTAAATGGAGTTCCAGTGGAATATAGAGAAGGAAAAAGAGAAGAAATTACAAGGCAAGTAACAAAAGAAGTGGAAGAAAAAGAAAAAAGTATAAAGAAAGATATCCTTGCATTCTCAAATGATGTTAGTCATTATGCCGAAAATAAGATGGCAATGAGCTTTACAGATTTATATAAAGTAAGTGCACCAATTATTTTACTTTGTGGTTTGGTGAGTTTGGTGTTTTATAAAGGAAAGTTTCGAGTTGGTAGGAGAAGAAAAGGGTTAACGAGTAAGGGATGGTGAAGTAAATAAGGAATTAATATGATTTGATTAATGAGAGAAAAGCATTCCACAACTGCAATGGTGGAATGCTTTTTTTATTTTAGATAAAGTGACTAATCGCTTAAAGCTCTTTTGAAAATATGCTTTGAGCTAATTCTTTAAAACTCGTTTCGTCTCTCGGTACGATTGATAAGTCCTCATGCCAAATCTCAACAATTTCCCAGTTATTTGTAGTTTGAAAGCCTATCGCATCGCCAGCAAAGTTATCACCAAATAATAAAACAGTTTTTATTTCTGGATTTTCATCTGCGTCATATATTTCATCCGCTTCAATAAGTCCTCCATAGAACATAAAATACGCATTAGAAACAGATCCATATCCAACTTCTTTTAAGAAGATAATGTAATCTTGGGGTATACCATTAAGCATAGATTCTTCATCAATAATGGATTCAGTTAATTTACTAAAATCATAATCAGTTGGTGCATCATGGATCTTTTTTAGAATATCTTTGTATACCATATGTACACACTCCAAACGTTTTTGTGTAACCCCATATTATAATTTTATCTGTTTTGTTAACTTTGATTTTTCTTATAAACCATAAATCTTATATAACTTGCTTATTTATCTTTTATATTTCTAATTCTAGAGATACACACTATGAAATAAAGGCTATTATTAGCACAATACAAAATCCATATTTAATTATATTTGGATAAAAAAGAGAAATCAATACAATTTCATTTTGAAAATATAGAAAAAAGTGGAGTAACACATTTTATCCCGTAAAAGCTCGATTCGTTCAGCTAACCATCGGCGGGGAAGTGAAGACTCCCACTGATGGAAGTTTCACTTTATATTCGGAAATAAGTTATACGGTTAGAATTTTAATGGGGTTTATTGGAATAATACTAGGAGGTATATAATGTTTTTTGTTTAAAAAGGTGTCTCAATGATTGAGATACCAGTTCGTAATTGGTATGGATGGTGATTACAATAGAACAACAATTACATTATCTCATTTCGCATTTTGGATATTTCGGGATTATTATTGCTTTAGTGGGTGGAATTATCGGGTTACCGATACCTGATGAAACGTTGTTAACGTTTGTAGGGTACTATGTATATAAAGGGGAAATGAAATTTCTACTTGCATTACTAAGTGCATGTATCGGTTCGTCAATTGGTATTACTATTAGTTATTTGTTAGGAGTGAAACTTGGGATTCCGTTTTTAAAGAAATTTGGTCCGAAAATACATATTACAGAAAATAAAATAAATCGAACACAGATTTTGTTTCAGAAGATTGGTCCTGCCTTATTATTTATTGGCTATTTTATTCCTGGGGTTCGCCATGTTACTGCCTATTTAGCGGGTATTTCTCGTTTTCGATTTTGGACTTTTTGCCTTTATGCATATTCAGGAGCATTATTATGGAGTTTCACCTTTATCAAGTTAGGATTAGAACTGGGAGAAAAGTGGCGTCATGTAGTACACTATGCTCACCGTTATAGCCTCATTCTTTTAATTGTGCTAGTTATCCTTGTGGGTTTGATTTTTGTATATTTTCGCTTCAAAAAAGATAGAAACTAAGTTATCCCGTTATTCGTGAGCAGTAATACTCCCACTTCAAGATATTCTCAGTAATTTTTTGGCATTAAAACGAGTAATTGATTATGATACAAGCCTTATTACACAAGGAGCGCTGGAGGTTTATTTGAAAAGTGGCATGTTTCATACGCACAGTAAGCGACTTACAAAAAATATGCAAAAAAATCGATGCTATTACATCAAGAAATTAAAAGACAACTCCAAGATTGTGAAGTTAGCATTGACTATAAAAGGTCGATTTCTCTTGATACAAAGTTACATCTTGCCTTACCGCAAAATATGAATGCAACTGAGTTGATTCAACGTTTACATGCTGAACATGTACTATTGAGGCCTATTGATGAAAATTATTTATCAAATTTTTATAAAGAAAATATCATTAAAATAGATGCAAGAAATATAAATGCATCTATTATTTCAACCGGAATTCAAACTATAGTTCAAACAATATCTAGAATGAGCTAAGTAGTTGACTTGTGAATGACTCCTTCTTAACACTCTTATGAGTTGTTTGAAGAAGGGGCTTCCTGCTTGGGGTTCCCAAGCAGTCTTACATATTCTCCACAGGCGCCGTTTATACTGTTTGGACACAACCTTGTCCTTCAGTTTCAGTCTTCCGTCGTTCTCACATGTAATTGTTCTAATCCTTTTTGCAAAATGTTTAGACTCGCATTGTGATCCAGGTCTAATATCGTTCCACACTTTGTACAAATATGTGTCCGAATCGATAGGGATTTTTTTACGCGATTTCCACAGCTTGAACAATCTTGTGATGTGTATGCTGGATCTATTTTTACAAGTAGACCTCCAAATTTTTCACACTTTTACAAAAGCATCTTGCGAAAAGCGCCCTAGCCCACATCAGAAATCGACTTTGACACTTTTCGATTCCGAACCATATTTCGGATATCGAGATTCTCTATACAAATCACCGATAAATCTTTTCATATAAACACTTTACATAAGTTAAACTATCAAAATGAAAAAAGAACCTTACAAAAATGTAATGTTTATGTCACAAAATAAGATAGTACATTGTGAGTAATCTTATTAAAATTGAATAGATTATGATTTGTAGGTGGAAACAATAAAAAAATATAATAAGAATTTATTAGAGTCCAAAGGTATATTTTGTTGAAATGTAGCGTGGACTCTATAGCAATAAAGGAGATTATGTAATGAATTTTAAAGACTTAGATTATGAATGGTTCAACTTTATAAATAGTAAGGTACAGCAATATCCACTGATAGATGATGTAATGATTATATTTGCAGAATATGTACAATATGCTTTCGTGTTACTACTCATCCTGTTATGGATAAAGAATAAACCTCAATTTCGTGTAATGGCTTTTCAATCGATTGTTGCGTTTACTTTAGCGTATTCCATCAATAGAATTATCGAGATATTTATTTATAGAGAGCGTCCTTTTGTCTCACATAACATCACAAAACTTGTAGATCATGCTGCCAATTCTTCTTTTCCAAGTGATCATGCAACATCAGCTGTTGTAATTGCAGCTACACTATTGCTATCTGCCTATCGTTTTAAATATACTTGGTTTTTCTTAGCACTTGGTGTAGCTTTTTCGAGAATATGGGTAGGAGTACATTATCCATTGGATGTAATTGCAGGATGTGTACATGGAATATTAATAGCATTATTTACGCAGTACGTTGTATTTAAAATACGACCTTTCGCTACATTAATTGCGAAACCTATTTTTCAAGGGAAAACTAGCTAAAAGAGTCGAGTCGGTTGGATGAGTGCTAACATGCGCATAGGAGAATAGATAATAGTAGAAACATGGTTACACGATTTTTAGTAAGTATATATTGAAAAATGTTCTATTGTGAAATCATGTAAAAGAACCAATCATCGATATCATCGAGGGTTGGTTCTTTTTATTATAGAGAATTTTACTCAATACTTTTTCTCATTCCTCAGAAAGGCAGAAAGGTTCTATATGCACCAAAATCTTCAAAGGGATAGAAAGCATTTGTAAAGAAATTATGTAATGTATATTATAATATTAAATTTAAACATTATAATTTTAAATGAATGTATCGTATACTGGGTTTAAAACTAAATGAAAATGTATATGAGAAATTGAAGGTGAGAAGTTTTGGATTGCATTCAAAAACTAACTAGTATTTATGGCTTAGGGCTTTGTTGCGGATTGTGGAGCAAAGAAGAAGTAATTCAATGGTGTGATAAAGTGATTGAAGTGAGTGACAGCCCGCCATATGAAATAATTGAGATATCCTTAATGTCTAAAGAAAAGATAGATGATATTGAAGGGAAGTTATTTGAGTTTAGTAGAATAGTTGATGAAGAGTATGCTGTGAAATTAACTCTTTCTGTAATTCATGAAAAGTTAGTACGAAATGAGCTAATGATTGAAGAGTCAATTAAATCCACAACTAGACTTTTAGTCAACAGAGGTTTGTATTGGGAAGATGAATATCGTGATTTATATAGTGTTGATGATAGTTATGAATTAGCTAAAAATGGCGATCATTTTGATTTAGTTGAAGTTGTTAACATTTACATTGAAATGTTAGGGTTTTATGGTAAATATTTTAGTGAGTTTGAAAATTTGTATTTTAAAGTAATGGAGAATAAATGGGGTAGATAAAAGAATTGAAGATAAATTTAGTAACAAGAAGGCTTATTCGTAATCATATTAACAATGTGATGTGTAGAGTTTGCAAATAAATGAGAGAATCTTAGTTTAATAAATAAAAAACATTTGTGCCTAAGAAAAAACTGCCCTAAATCAAAGTATTTGGGCAGTTTTTTTGTTTTTCTCTTTTAGAAAGAAAAGAACGGATGAAAATGTTATTGAATATGAAACATTAAACATAGTACATTTAAAAAAGGAAAATCTTTCATAAAGAAGGTGAGAAAATGCTTGATACAGCTGATGGTTCAATAAGGAATCATATGTATACAGTAGAAGAACAACAAAAGATATATAAACGAACATTAGTGATCGTAAGTATTTCACAAATGTTTGGTGGTGCGGGATTGGCTGCTGGAATTACGGTAGGCGCACTTCTTGCGCAGCAAATGCTTGGAACAGATGCATTCGCGGGATTGCCAGCAGCCATGTTTACAATGGGATCTGCAGGAGCAGCTTTAGTAGTAGGCAGGCTTTCTCAGCGTTATGGACGCCGGATCGGGCTTGCGACAGGATTTATGGTAGGAGGGCTTGGTGCTATTGGTGTTGTAATCGCAGCTTTAACAAATAGTATTATTCTCTTACTTGCTTCCTTACTCATATATGGTGCAGGCACAGCCACAAATTTACAAGCCCGTTATGCCGGTACGGATTTAGCAAATAAGAAGCAAAGGGCAACTGCTATTAGTATTACCATGGTTATGACGACTTTTGGTGCGGTAGCAGGACCAAATTTGGTAGGGGTAATGGGGAGCTTTGCTCTTTCTATTGGTATTCCTGAACTTGCTGGTCCGTTCATATTATCAGCAGCTGCATTTTTGTTAGCAGGCCTCGTACTTTTCGTTATGCTTCGTCCAGATCCATTAATAATAGCGAACAGGATAGAAACATATAAACAGGAACATACAAATAAAGGGCGTGCGATAACTGAGAAATCGATAGCAAATAAAAGGGGCGTTACAGTTGGGGCCATCGTCATGATACTTACTCAAATTGTTATGGTTGCAATTATGACTATGACTCCCGTACATATGGAACACCATGGACATGGATTAAATGAAGTGGGCCTTGTTATTGGATTTCATGTAGGAGCAATGTACCTTCCATCACTCGTTACAGGAATTCTTGTTGATAAGATTGGTCGAATGGCAATGAGTATTGCTTCCGGAGTTATACTACTTAGTGCGGGAGTGGTAGCTGCCATTGCACCGAGCGATTCTTTAATTCTCCTGATCATTGCTCTTTCTTTACTTGGATTAGGATGGAACCTTGGATTAATAAGTGGCACTGCTCAAATTGTTGATGCAACAGAACCTTTAACGCGTGCAAAGACACAAGGGAAAGTGGATGTTTTTATTGCATTGGCAGGAGCTTCTGGGGGGGCGATGTCAGGCATGGTGGTAGCGAATTCGAGTTATGCGGCATTATCATTAGCTGGAGGGGCTTTAGCCTTATTACTCATTCCTGTTGTGATATGGTCTAGAAAAGGTGAAGAACATGAAATAAAATAGAAGTCCTGAAAGTTTTGCAGATTGATTTGTACTGACAGAGAAAAAGAGATGGATAAATAGTTACTAAAAGAAATCAAAGAAGTTACTGCACAAAATGAATCTCATAAAATTGTAAGAGGTATATCTTCTTTTAATAGCTTAGTAGAGGATGAAGCCCTCCGCTGATAAAAGGTGTACTTTAGTAGAAGGCTTGTCTGCAATCATATTAGTAATGTGATGCAAAAACTAAGGGTTAGAGGAGTACACAAGCGGTTATTGAGCTTTTTCATATAGAAGAACTGAAATTATAATAGATGGGCCAACTTTGTAGAAAAAGTTGGCCATTTTTTCTATTCTTTTTCGCTTTATACGAATTACAGTATAGAAACAGAGGAGATATGTTGAAAATGCATGGTTGATTTAACAACATTGCAAAATCAACCATGTATTTTCAAAGTTTCTTTGCAATAAATCTTCTTTTTTGATCCAGAAATATAATAAGCCAGTGTCTCCCCAATCCATTTCAGATTCATCATTGGTATCAAGTTGTAACAGTAACATCCAATCTTGGGCGCTGCCAGGCAAATGTTTTATCTCTTGATCTGAGGGGTACCCATTTCCTAAATAGATTCCGTTTGTAACAAGATGACACTCTTCCGCCATTGCTTCTGATTGTATAGCTTGTGCGGAGCCGAGTAAATGATGCAATCCATCGATATACAATTCTTCTATTTCTTTATAAATATCCCATTCATCATCATTTGATAAACCTGTTTCTCCGACTTTTTCTTTTGCTAATGTCCAAGTTTCTTGAAAGGAGATGATGGAAGGAGGGAACACTTCTGTTTGAAGTTCTCGTCGTTTTAGGTTTTCTATATTTTCCGTGTACAGAACGCGATGACCTCCAATATCTCTTAGGTCAAACCCCCATGGTTGTTCTTCTGCGTCATAAAAGAAATATAACATGCCCTTCGTAGGCAGTGGGTTTCCTTTGTGATAAGGTTGTATTTCTTCTAAATTCAGCTGTCCAATAAAGTGTAACGGTATGTCGTTGTATGTTGGAATCTTTAATTCATCAGGTAAGTCTGGAAAACCTCCTAATTTTGAGGTTCCCACTGCTATTTGCTCATCAGATCCTTTACGTAGACGAATTTGAATTGTTGGCTCAAGAGAATTTAAAATATGCTTTTCTAGATGCATGGCATTATATTTTTCGAGTACATTTTGTAGCGTTTTTTGCATTATGTATCACCTCGTTTTTATTGTACAACAACTTCTAGTTGCACTAGTGTTATTTTCTGAATAAAATCAAAAATATTGAAAATTATGTTAAAATAGCGTTAGTGTAGGGAAAGGGGGATTATTTTATGACAAAAGATCGTCTTGCTCAAGTAGATTTAACGAAAAGAATGGAATCAAAATCAAAGTATAATAAGAAGCTTGAAAAGTATCAAAGGCGCTTATTAGCGTTGCAGCAAATTTTACAAAAAGAAAAAATAGCCGTTATTATGGCGATGGAAGGTTGGGATGCGGCTGGAAAAGGAGGGGCAATTAAACGAATTACTGAGCATCTGGATCCGCGTGGATTTCAAGTAAATCCAATTGGTGCGCCTGCTCCTCATGAAAAACGTTACCATTATTTGCAACGCTTCTGGAGGAAAATTCCTCAGTATGGTCAAATCACAATTTTTGATCGCTCTTGGTATGGTCGTGTATTGGTAGAGCGTGTAGAGGCATTCGCTACAAAGGAAGAATGGAATAGAGCATACGATGAAATCAATGATTTCGAAAAATTATTAACAGATGATCATTACATAGTAGCAAAATTCTTCTATCATATTAGTAAAGATGAGCAGTTAGTGCGATTTAAAGATCGAGAGAAAAATCCTCTTAAGAGATGGAAAATTACAGATGAAGATTGGCGCAATCGTGAAAAGTGGGATGAATACGCCCGGGCAATGGAAGAAATGTTTGAGAAAACAGATAAACCGAATGCAAGATGGAATATTATCGCTAGTAACGATAAATTATATGCGCGTGTGAAAACATTGAAAGTGATCATTTCATTGATTGAGGATTATTTCTTGCAGCATAGAATAGAATTGCCATCATACTATTATGAAATGAAAGAAGAAAAAGAAGAGATTGAACACGTGCAAGATATAGGTCGTTAAGCTTGTATGGGGTGAATTCGATTCATTAATTATAGATTTCACCCATAAAGTGATGCAAAACAAAAGACGAGAACTTTATTAAATTATGCGTAAAAAAATGAAGAATGCAGTAGAAAAATAATGATTTTATTTATGCCCGTAAGTGAAGTTTAATGTTGTGAAAACTACATAATTATGCTAAGATTTATGTAACTTTTAATGAACGGAGGGGTCTCCTTTGATTTTAATCAGATTACGTCTCAAAGCTTTGTGCCGATAATTGAATAGCGCTCAAAGGCTCTGTCTGTGTACAGAGTGAACGGGATTGGTCTGCCTATTTTAAAGGAACCCTTTATTGAACTGATATGTGAAAAGAGGGAGGGACGAATACGCCCTCTTTTTGTCGTACCTTTATAAATAGAATGATGAGATATATGTGTATGTTCCTTTGGATACGTATATTATTTGTGATGTATTGACCATGTAACAATTGGAAAGCAATGCTTTCTTTTGTTTATTTGTCGTACCCTCATCCGTTTACAAAAAACACAGGCAGTGACCTGTGTTTTTTAATTTTACGTAATCGAAATGGAGGAATAAATATATGGAAGAACTAGTACAAAAAGCGATATTAGTTGGAGTTAATTTAAATAGTGAAAGTGATTTTGAATATTCAATGGAGGAGTTAACGAATCTTGCAGAAGCTTGTGATGTGGAAGTTATAGGGAGAGTTACCCAAAATTTACATCGCGTGAATCCATCACATTATATTGGAAAAGGGAAAATTGAAGAGGTTTCTGCTTTTGTGAAGGAAGCAGATGCGAATATGGTTATTTTTAATGATGAGTTATCGCCTTCACAAATTCGAAATTTAGAAGCTGACTTAGATTGTAAAGTCATTGATCGTACCATTTTAATTTTAGATATTTTTGCGCAGCGTGCTAAGACGAAAGAAGCGCAGTTGCAAGTTGAAGTCGCGCACCTGCAATATATGATGCCGCGTTTAATCGGTCTTCGCGAATCTTTAGGAAGACAGAGCGGCGGCGTTGGTACGAAGAATAAAGGTGTCGGTGAGAAGAAATTAGAGCTGGACCGTCGTAAAATTGAAGAGCAAATTGCAGTATTAAATAAAGAATTAGAAGCGCTTGTTGCGCAGCGACAAACACAGCGTAAACAGCGTAAGAAAAATGAAATCCCTGTTGTTTCATTAGTGGGATATACAAATGCTGGTAAATCAACGATTATGAATACGATGCTTGAGATCTTTAACGGATCTGTAGAGAAACAAGTATTCGAAAAGGATATGTTATTTGCGACTTTGGAAACGTCAGTGCGAAATATTGAACTTCCAGATAATAAATCGTTTTTATTAACAGATACAGTTGGTTTTGTAAGTAAATTACCGCATCACCTTGTAAAAGCATTTCGTTCTACATTAGAAGAAGTAGCGGAGGCAGATTTATTGATTCATGTGGTCGATTATGCAAATCCAAATTATGAACAATTAATTGAGATTACAAACCAAACACTAAAGAAAATTGGTGTTGAAAATATCCCGACCATTTATGCGTATAATAAATCAGATATGATGGATGTTGAAATTCCGAAAATCCAGGAGGACCGAGTATATCTGTCTGCAAAACAACAAATTGGGATTGAAGAACTTGTAGAAATGATTCGTTCTTACATTTACAAAGAGTATACAAAGTGTGAGATGTTAATTCCTTATGATCAAGGGCAAGTTGTATCCTATTTCAATGATCATGCTCATGTTGTATCTACGAGCTATGAAAATGAAGGTACAAAACTTTCACTCGAATGTAAGACGAGTGATTTTGAAAAATATAAGCGTTTTGTTATTTAAAATGAAAAAAACATTGATTTTATTTGAAATTTCTAGCTATACTAAAAATAGTGTTAATGAAATTGAAAGAACGGAAGGGTGACCCAATTACATGAAGTACTAATCCTATTTACGAAAACAAACAATTGAAGGTTATTTTTAACAGATGATTATGCTGTTATTTGTGATGCCTTTAATTTGCGTTTTTCAGAATAGGATTGGCTTTGTATAGTTGGATCTAAAAGGGATAGTCTCTTTTGGTGTACACCTATATATAATTATGCCTCCTATTCTGAATGGATATAGGGGGCATTTTTTTGTCTCCTAAACTGGATAAAAGGGGATGTTACTATGTTTTTATTAGAAGCTAATCATATAAAGTACTATGTACAGGATCGTTTATTACTAGATGTGGACCAATTGCAAATTCATCAAAATGCTCGAATTGGGTTAGTTGGTAGAAATGGAAGCGGGAAAACGACGTTATTTCAAATGTTGGCTGGAAAAATTTCTCCAGAAGAAGGAAATGTTATTCAACGTACTAGGTGTGAGCTTTTGCCGCAGCTTAAACGAACAGATACAACAAAAAGTGGTGGGGAAGTGACGCAAGAATATGTCCAAAAAGCTCTTATGAAAGATGCCGAGCTTTTACTTGCAGATGAACCGACTACAAATCTTGATACAGAACATATCGAATGGTTGGAGAAAAAGTTAAAAAGTTGGCAAGGGGCATTTATCATTATTTCGCATGACCGTGCATTTTTAGATGCTCTTTGTACAACGATATGGGAATTGAATGAAGGGAAAATAAAAGAGTATACAGGCAACTATAGTGATTATGTAAAACAAAAAGAAATAGAGCTAAATCAAGAACAATTAGCGTATGAAAAGTATGAGAAAAAGAAAAAGCAGTTGGAAGAAGCGTTAAAGTTAAAAGAGAAAAAAGCTGAAAGAGCAACAAAGGCGCCAAAAAAGGTAAGTAAATCCGAAGCGAGAATTACAGGAGCAAAGCCATACTTTGCCAAAAAGCAAAAGAAGCTACAAAAAACAGCAACGGCCATCGAAACGAGATTAGAAAAACTTGAAAAGGTAGAAAAAGTAAAGGGGCTCTCACCAATTAAGATGAATTTGCCAAATGCAGAAACGTTTAAAAACCGGATTATTCTTCGTGTAGATGGTGTAACAGGTAAAGTTGGGGAACGTGTGCTTTGGAGCAAAACAAGTTTTCACATTCGGGGCGGTGATAAATTAGCGATTATCGGTTCAAATGGAAGTGGGAAAACGACATTTGTCAAAAAAATCATGAACCAAGAGTATGGTATTAAGCTTTCACCAGCTGTTAAAATTGGCTATTTTAGTCAAAACTTAAACATATTAGATACGGAGAAATCAATTATCGAAAATGTCCAACTCTCTTCAAAACAGGATGAAACACTGATTCGAACGGTTCTTGCGAGAATGCATTTTTTCAGAGATGATGTTTATAAGCCGGTAGGGGTTTTAAGTGGTGGTGAGCGAGTGAAAGTAGCGCTGACAAAGCTATTTTTAAGTGATATTAATACTTTAGTGTTAGATGAGCCGACGAACTTTCTTGATATGGAAGCTGTTGAAGCGTTAGAGTCTCTTCTAAAAGAATATGAAGGAAGTGTAATCTTTGTCTCGCATGATCGCCGGTTTATCGAAAATATTGCTACGCGAATTTTAACAATCCGCAATCAAAAGATTGAATTATTTGAAGGGAATTATCAGCAATATAAACTCAATCAAGTGGAAAAGACGCGAGATACGAAAGAAGATAAGCTTCTTTTACTTGAAACAAAAATATCGGAAGTGCTAAGTCGCTTAAGTATTGAACCGTCCGAAGAATTAGAAATAGAATTTCAAAAACTTTTAAAAGAAAAACGAGAATTATAATTAAAGTTGATTAGAAAAAAGTACATCACGACTAATGGAGTGATGTACTTTTTTTGAGCTAGGTGTTGTCTTTTGTTTTTGCTAACATGCGGATAGAACTACTGATCATGGAAGTAAGAGTGCAACACTCTTGTTTGTCTCTTTCTTCATCTTTGCTGATATAAAATAATCTAAAGAAAACTTCTTCCATTCAACTTTATAAAAATATATAAATTTAATGATTTTATGTATATAGATGAAATCGAAGTTGTGTTGCTGGAAAAAGAAATAAAACCAGTATAGAATAGAAAATGTTTTAAAAATCAGAAATTATTACAGTAAGTGTAATGTTAATTAGTTACATTTTCTGTTTTTTAGGGAAGGAGAGAGTGAATTATGCAGGCAGTTTCAAAGGAAAATAAAATAGCTTCACCAACGATATATCGTATTTTATTTGCGATTAGTTTCGGTCATTTTTTAAATGACTCGATGCAAGCTGTTGTACCGGCACTGTTTCCTATTTTGGAAAAGTCGATGAATTTGTCCTATATGCAGGTAGGATGGATTGCATTCGCGTTAAATATGACGTCATCGATTATGCAGCCGGTGTTTGGGATGTATTCAGATAAGAAACCATCTCCATTTTTATTACCGCTCGGTATGTTTTCGAGTATGCTTGGGATGATTGGACTTGCGTTCGCACCAAACTTTATTATCGTTATTATTTCAGTTTTATTTATCGGATTAGGATCAGCAGTCTTTCATCCTGAAGGCGCACGTGTTGCTTATATGGCAGCTGGTGCAAAGCGAGGGTTAGCGCAGTCAATTTATCAAGTAGGAGGAAATACAGGGAATTCTCTTGCACCAATTTTTACAGCGCTAATTTTTGTTCCGCTTGGGCAAGTTGGATCACTTGGATTCACGGCTTTTGCAGCGGTGGGTATTGTGTTATTAATTTTTGTTTCAAATTGGTACAAAAATGAGTTAGTAAATGGTGCGATGCGAAGAAAGAAACGAGCTGCACTTGAGGCGGAGAATGCAATTGTTAGTAAGCATATTAAGTTTGTAATTGTTCTTCTTGTTTTCTTAACCTTTGTTCGTTCTTGGTATGGAGCTGGCATTGGGAACTTCTATCAGTTTTATTTAATCGAGCATTATGGTGTGTCTATTAAAAATGCACAGTACTTTGTATTTGCTTTTATGATTGCTGGGGTACTGGGTACATTCTTTGGTGGGCCATTAGCAGATCGATTTGGTAAGAAAAATATTATCGTATTTTCAATGCTAGGTTCTGCGCCGCTTGCACTTTTATTACCACATGTTTCTCTAGCGTGGGTTGTGCCGTTATTTTTATGTATAGGTTTTATTAGTTCCAGTAGCTTTAGTGTTATTGTTGTGTATGCACAGGAGCTCGTTCCGGGAAAAGTTGGAATGGTGTCAGGATTAATTGTCGGTCTTGCGTTTGGCCTTGGAGCATTAGGTGCCGTTGTTCTTGGGAAATTAGCAGACGTGTATAGTCTGCAATTTATTATGGTATTATGTAGTTGTTTACCATTAATTGGACTTACGTCATGGTTACTACCAAGCGATCGAAAAACACGATAGAATAGGGGATGCGCTATGAAACTATGTCAAAATGTTACAGAATTAATTGGAGATACACCTGTCTTACGGTTATCGCGATTCGTTCCAGAAGATGCGGCAGATGTGTATGTGAAATTGGAAATGTTTAATCCATCTCGTAGTGTGAAAGACCGAGCGGCGTATAATTTAATTCATATGGCGGAAGAGCAAGGGCTCATTAAGCCAGGTGATACGATTATTGAACCAACAAGTGGAAATACAGGGATTGGTTTAGCGATGAACGCAGCTGCTAAAGGATACAAAGCGATTTTAATTATGCCAGATAATATGTCAAAAGAACGGATTAACTTGCTTAAGGCATATGGGGCTGAAGTTGTTTTGACACCCGCAGAACAAAGAATGCCAGGAGCAATTGCGAAGGCGGTAGAATTACAAAAACAAATATCAAATAGCTTTATTCCGCAGCAGTTTGAAAATCCAGCAAACCCGAATATTCATCGCTATACAACAGCTCTTGAAATTTATGAACAAATGGATGGAAAGCTAGATGGATTTGTAGCAACTGCTGGAACTGGTGGAACCATTACTGGCACAGGAGAAATATTGAAAGAGAAACTACCAAATTTATATATTGCAGTAGTTGAACCGAAAGGATCTCCTGTTTTATCTGGTGGTGTGCCGGGTCCTCATAAACTAGTTGGAACAAGCCCAGGGTTTATTCCGAAAAACTTAAATACGGAAATATATAATGAAATTATTCAAATTGCGGATGAAGAAGCGCTTAGTACAATGAGAAATCTAGCAAAACAAGAGGGAATATTAGTAGGACCATCTTCAGGTGCCTCGGTCTATGCTGCAATCACGATAGCAAAACAATTAGGTGCTGGTAAGAAAGTGTTATGTATTGCACCTGATACGGGAGAGCGTTATTTAAGTATGGGATTGTTTGAATAAGAAACATAACAAAGAAGAGATTGTATGTATCATATACAATCTCTTCTTTGTTTTATTTTACTAATTTTTTTAATATAGGTAAACGACCAATTCGATCACCAAGAATATGTGATGCTAGGCCACTTGTTAATACGAAAGTAAGATAGACAATTCCTCCAACCACGCCGCAAATAATAACGATTAGCAATGATTCGATATAAGGTTGTCCAGGGATCAACCATCCGATAATCGCTTTTAATCCTATTACGACAGCGGACATTGCTGCGGAGTAAATTGTAATAAGAAATACTGTTTTAGCTGTTTCTGCAATATCAAACTTTGCAAATTTGACGATGCAATATAGCATAATGATATCAGAAACGAGATATCCAAGAATTGTTCCAAGTACTGCTCCATGCCCACCTAATAGATATAGAAGTGGCGTATTCACTAAGATTTTTACGAGAATACCAACTGAGAATGCAATCATTGTTTTTCGCTGATAATCAATGCCTTGTAAAATGGCTGCTGAAACAGTGAAAATCGCACTTAATACTGCTGATGGTGCATAAGAAATTAAATATTGAGACCCGCCTAAAGCGGTATCAGGACTCATATATACCATGCGGAATGCATCATATGCGATGCTAGCGAGTCCAAATGCAGCAGGGATTGTGAAGAATAACAATAATTGGAAAATCTTTGTAATTTGTTCTTGTAATTCTTCTAGTTTCCCGCTTGTAAATGATTTTGTTATCGCTGGAATAATCGTAAGTGAAAATCCAGTTGCGAGCGAAGCGGGAATCATAATTAATTTTTGAGCATAGTTCGTTATATAAGCGAAAATCGCATTCGCAGTTTCAAGCGGTGTTCCAATTGCTCTTAGTGCATCAGCAACTGTATATTGATCCACTAAAGTATAAAGTGGAATAGCGATCCCTACAAAAACAATAGGGATTGCGTAACGAAGTAGCTCCATATAAATGCTTTTTAATGAAACGTTTGAAGCCCTTGTTTTTAGTTCGCCTGCAGGTGGTTTTAAATGATTATATTTTTTCCAATACATGATTAAAATTGAAACGCTGGCAATTGCTCCAATAACAGCTCCGAATGTAGCGACTGCAACAGAAGAAGCAACGGAACCACCTAGTAATTTTGAAACGATAAAACTACCTACTAAAATGAAAATGACACGTGCAATTTGTTCCACAACTTGAGAAACAGCACTTGGCTTCATATGTTGGAATCCTTGGAAGTATCCACGTGTTACACTCATTGCTGGAACAATAATGAGCGCAAAACTTAATGCTCGCATTGTAAGTGTTACATCAGCGATAAACCCCGGATCAGGTGTTTTGGAACGAATAATAAACTGCGATACGTAAGGTGCTCCGATAAATAAGATTAAAAATCCAGCGAAACCCATAAGCAGCATGATTTTTACACTAGAATTATACAGTTTCTTACTTGTGTTATAGTCACCTAATGCATTATATTTAGCAACAAATTTCGACACAGCAATTGGAATGCCGGCTGTTGAAAAGCTAAGCAAGATGCCATACCAAGAATATGCATACGCATATAAAGCAACCCCTTGTTCACCAACTAATAGTTGAAAGGGGAAGAAGTATATAAAGCCTAAAATACGCGAAATCATTGTGGCACCGCTTAGTAAAGCTGTACCTTTTAAAACTTTTGAAGTAGACAAAACCTTTCCTCCTACTCGTGCTCTGTTACAATCATCCTATACTACTATAAACCTGTCAGTGGATTTTATAAAGCATAAACCATAAGTCGTGCAATAGTATTCATCAAAAAGTCATATTTTGAATTTTTATAGCAACAAATAGCAAATTAATACATAAAAATTCAAAAAAATCAGTTGACACTCTTTTTATTGTATGATAAAAATGATAGTAATCAATTCGGAAAACATATAGTTGGGCAATGAAAGGGTAAAGTAGTGAAAATCTCCCTATGACAGAGAGCTGATGGTTGGTGCGAATCAGTATATAGATTATTCATGAAGTTCGTCCTGGAGCATCTTTCATAAATCTCACATTGTGAGGAAATGAAAGACGGTAGTATATACCGTTATCAAATAAAGTGGTGAAGAATTTTTTCACAACTAGGGTGGTACCGCGATATATATCGTCCCTACGTTTTTGCGTAGGGACGTTTTTTATTTCGGGGTTATTTTAGTTGTATCTTCATAACTAGGGTGGTACCGCGATATTTTATCGTCCCTACGTTTTCGTAGGGGCTTTTTTTATTTCGGCAGTTTCTTAGTATTCTTCACAACTAGGGTGGTACCGCGATATTTTTATCGTCCCTACGTTACTGTAGGGGCGATTTTTTGTTCCTGAAGGGAAGTGGTTGTATTAGAAAGGGAAGAGGATAGAACAATACGAGTAAGTATGAAATGTAATAATAAGAAAAAATAGAAGAAGAGAGGAGATAGAAAGATGAATTCACAGCAATGGACATCGAAATTAGGTTTCGTTTTAGCTGCAGCAGGTTCAGCAATTGGCCTTGGCGCAATTTGGAAGTTTCCGTATATGGCCGGTATTGGAGGGGGCGGTGCCTTCTTCCTAATATTCATTGGTTTTACTTTACTGATTGGTTTACCTTTATTATTGGCAGAATTTTCAATCGGAAGAAGTACGCAAAAAGAGGCTGTTGATGCGTATAGAGAGATCGCTCCTAAAACATTATGGCCGTGGGTTGGTAAGTTAGGGATTGTAACATGTTTCATATTGCTTTCTTTCTATAGTGTTGTAGGAGGTTGGATTTTATTATATTTATGGAATGCAATTACAGGTAGACTATGGGAAGGAAATGGTGCATACGAAGCAACATTTGGTGAAATCATTTCCAATCCATATTTAGCAGTTGGATCACAGCTATTATTTATTCTTATTACTATTTTTATCGTAAGTAAAGGCGTGCAAAATGGTGTTGAAAAAGTAAATAAATACTTTATGCCAGCACTATTCGTTTTGTTCTTTGTGTTAATTGTTCGTGCGCTTACATTAGATGGAGCGGGAGAAGGGGTACGTTTCTTCTTACAACCTGATTTTTCGCATGTAACGTCTGAGATTGTTTTATATGCGATGGGGCAATCGTTCTTCTCATTATCTGTCGGTGTGGCAGTAATGGTAACGTATAGCTCGTACTTGCCGAAAGAAGAAAATTTACCGCGTTCAGCATTTTCTATTGTTGGTTTAACACTTGTTATTACATTACTTGCGGGACTTGCAATTTTCCCGGTTGTATTTGCATTTGGAATGGAGCCATCTCAAGGACCGGGATTACTATTTATTGTATTACCGGCTATCTTCAGTAAAATGGCATTTGGAAAACTATTTTTCATTATTTTCTTATTACTATTCTTTTTTGCTACTGTAACATCTGCAATTTCTATGTTAGAGATTAGTGTTGCTTCCTTAACAAAAAAAGGAAAGGGAAAACGTGAAAAAATGGCATTGATTGTTGGATTACTAATCTTTGTTGTTGGAATTCCATCGGCACTATCATATGGTGTATTAAGTGATGTGAAGCTTTTTGGAAAAACAGTGTTTGATTTAGCAGACTTTGCAGTAAGTAACGTTCTTATGCCGCTTGGTGTATTATTAGTTGCAATTTTCGTGCCATTAAAAATGAAGAAAGATGTATTAATGAAAGAACTGGGTGTCAGTAAAAATAAAGGCTATAAATTATTTGTATTATGGTTATTCTTACTTCGCTATATCGCACCAATTGCAATTATTATCGTATTTTTAAATGTAATTGGAGTGATTTAAAGTACAAAAGGCTCTAGCATAACGTTATGCTAGAGCCTTTTAATTATAGAATTATCTTTTCTGCAATTCGTTTACTGTAACAAATTGATAGCCTTTTTTAGATAAAGAATCTAAAATGCTTTCAATGGTCTTTAAGGCATTATTAGAATCGTCATACATGGAATGTAATAAAATGATAGATTCAGGTTCTACATTTTTTGTAGGACCTGAATCAAAGGTTAGGGCGACGACTTTTTGATTTGTTTCTACCCGATTTGTTAATTTACCAAATAGTTGATACGTTCGTGAATTCATTAATTTATAAGTTCCAAAGAGTAGGAAGAGAAGAGTGGTTAGTATAATCAATGATGTAATGATTCTTTTGTTCATAAAGCGCCCTCACATTATTTTTAATTTTAAAAAGTAGTGGGATGCAAGTGAGGAAAATTTATCATATAATAAAGTTGAATCAAAAGGTATATTAGGAGGTGTTGATATGGCGATTACAATACAATTGCCAGACACTGCAGCGTCTCATGCAAAGCCAAGTATGGAAATGGCGATACTTTGCGTGAGGTAGACAAGTAGTATTCAATCGCCAAAATGAGCTCGTATCATTTCTTTTATATTTGGCTTTGCACCTTATTGAAATGAACCATAAAAAATAAGGGGCGAGCAGAAATGAAATACGTAAAGGCAGCGACTGTTTTACCAGAAAACTTAATTGCAGAAATTCAAAAGTATGTACAAGGTGAAACAATTTACATTCCAAAACAAGAAACTAAACATTATAAATGGGGTACACGATCTGGCGGAAGAAAGCAACTTGATGCACGGAATAGAGACATTAAACATGCTTTTAAAAGTGGAACTACCATTCATCAATTAGCAGAGGAATACTTTCTTTCTACGGAAACGATAAAAAAAATCGTGTATTCAAAATAATAATGAAAAACACTGATTATTCAATTAGAAATAATCAGTGTTTTTTTGTGTATACTTTGTTTATGAATCGTTTTCGACATTTTATAAAATAAGTGTATTGTATACAATAAAAAGAGATCAACAATTTGTATGGAGTGATAATAATGGAAGCATTTATTAGAAGTGATCAATATAATTTTATAAAATCACAAACTCATATTCTAGCGCATGGACACGCAACAGCAAACGATAGAGGTGTTATTGCTGCGCTGAAGTCTCTTGCAATAGAAAAAGTGTTACATGTTTTTGAAAATCTTACTGATGAACAAAAAAAAATAATCGATACGATTTTGGCAGTTGAAAATAGAGAGAAGGCAGAAGCGTTTTTACTTCAGTTAAATCCATATGTTATTCCGTTTCAGGAAATTACACCACAAGCGTTAAAAAAAATATTTCCTAAAGCTAAAAAATTGAAGCTTCCTGAAATAGAAGAAATAAATATGAAAGAAATGTCGTATTTAGGTTGGATTGATAAAGGAACGGGCAGAAAGTTTATTATAGCAAAGAACGGAAATAAGTTTGTTGGCCTACAGGGAACATTTCAAAGTATAAATAAAAAGAGTATTTGTTCATTGTGTCATGGTCACGAAGAAGTAGGTCTGTTTTTAGTTGAAATAAAAGGTGATGTACCAGGTACTTTTGTTAAAAAAGGAAACTATATTTGTAAAGATAGTATAGCATGTAATCAGAATATGACTTCGCTTGATAAATTACATGACTTTATTGAGAGATTGAGGAAATAAATTATTGCAAAAGATCGTACTAAACTACATTCATCACTATAATTGTGTGTGAGTTCAAGAAAACAAAAATGACCTGTTCCCTAAAGAATAGAGGGAACAGGTCTAGGGATACTTTTCAATAGGTAGGAGATGTAAATCTCTACCCATTGAAATTCACTTAGATCATAACGCCATTATCTGCAAAGTGATACCACTTTCCATCAATGAACAGGTAGCTAGTAGCCATGGAACCATTTGTATTTAGATAATACCAAGTAGATCCTTCTTTTAACCAGCCAGTAGCCACAGAACCATTTGTATTTAGATAATACCAAGTAGATCCTTCTTTTAACCAGCCAGTAGCCATAGAACCATTTGTATTTAGATAATACCAAGTAGATCCTTCTTTTAACCAGCCAGTAGCCATAGAACCATTTGCATTTAGATAGTACCAAGTATCGCCTGCTGGTAACCAGCCAGTAGCCATAGTCCCATCTCCATAAAAGAAATACCAAGTCCCTTTTATATTTTTCCATGCTGTAGCCATGGAACCATCTTCATTATAGTAATACCAAGTGCCTTTATAGGGCCCACTAGTAATCTCACGCCAACCTGTCACCATAGTCCCATTATCATTAAAATAATACCCTTTATCATTAATCAATTTTTCCCCTATAGCCATGGAACCATCTTCATTGTAGTAATGCCATCCGTCGGAACCACCAAAGTGTTTCCAACCTGTCACCATGCTGCCATTATCATTAAAGTAAAATGTTTGTCCTATAATCGTTTTTTTACCTGTGGCCATGAATCCTTCTTCATCGAAGTAATACCAAGTGCCTTTAATATTTTTCCAATCTTTAACCATGGAGCCATCTTCATTAAAATAACGCCATTTTCCGTTATAAGACACAGGTCCATTAAATTGTTTCCAACCTGTCATCATAGCTCCATTATCATTAAAATAATATGTTTTTTTATTAATAGTTTTCAAGTCTGTAACCATAATTCCATCTTTACCAAAGAAATACCAAGTGCCGTCGATCTTTTTCCAATCTTTAGCTGTATTACCATCTTCATTAAAGTAATACCAAGAACCTCCATATTTTGACCAATGTGGAACCATAGCCCCATTTTCTTCACCTTGCTCAATTGCATATGTATGATTCTGAACAACTACATTTTCTTCTGCATGAGAAACTGTAGGAACTACAAACATTGCAGCCATTAAAATTGGTAAAATAGATTTCTTCATTTTCCATATCCCCCAAATAATGAATAATTTTAGTTTTTATTTTCACAAAAGAATTATATTCTGTAATATTGAAATAATCAATGTGTCTTGTAATATAAATGTAATGTTTTTTGATTTATTGAAATTTAATTTGCTTTTTTGTCATAAATTAAGTGGGTTTGCAATTTAAGTAATTTACTTTATTTCTTGAATCATTATCATCCCTTGAATAGACCGCACCAATTACAATTATATATGTAAAATAAAAACGCCTATTATATCATGTGTGCCATTTTATAAACGCACTCTTTTAATAAGTGATTTATGAAATTTCTTGCCTTTTAATAAAAACTATTTTTCATACTTTGTATGTTGATTAGAATAAGCTATGCAATTATGCATAGACAGAAAAAGAGTGAATAGAGGGTAACGAATCATTTTCTATATGGCATGATTTTTGCATTTTAATAAAAAACATTCATATAAAAAAAGTTTCTTTCGGGTGCAAAAAATTATGTTTGAAAAGGGGAAATGAGAAATGAAATATCCACTAACACCAGATGTAAAACCAGAGTTTTGTACGACAGGTACATTTATGAGATTGCCATCAAGTAATGAGCAAGCAAAAGTTGCTATTTTAGGAATGCCATTTGATACTGCTGCTTCTTTTCGCGTTGGTGCTCGTTTTGCTCCACAAGCAATTCGTCAGGCATCGATGACCTTATTTCCATATCATCCAATTCACCATGTATACCCATTTGATGACACAAATGCGATTGATATTGGTGATGTTTCTGTGATTCCACATAATATTCATCGCAGCTATGATTTAATAGAGGAAGCCGTTTTTGGGTTAATGCAGCAAGGAATTATCCCGATAGGTCTTGGAGGGGATCATTCTGTTACATTAGCAAGCCTTCGTGCGGCAGCGAAGGTTCATGGACCTGTGGCAATGATTCATTTCGATTCGCACACAGATACATGGGATACATATTATGAGGAAAAATATTGGCACGGTTCGCCGTTTATACGTGCACATGAAGAAGGGCTACTACAGCCAGACAAAGTATTTCAAATTGGAATTCGTGGAACATTGAATCATCCTGGTGATATAGAAGCTAGCAATGACTTAGGATATAACGTTATTACAACAGCAGAATTATGTAATCGTGGTTTTGAAAGTATCCTTGAGCAAATGCGAACAACGATTGGCGATACACCGTGTTTCTTAACGTTTGATATTGATTTTGTAGATCCATCTTGTGCGCCTGGTACAGGGACATTAGAAGTTGGGGGATTTAACAGTCGTGAGACATTAAATATGGTGCGTTCATTAAGTGGTTTTAATTATATTGGTTTCGATTTAGTGGAAGTGTTACCGCCATATGATCCAGCTCAAATTACTTCTTTATTAGCTGCGACACTAGTACATGATTTTGCTAGTTTGATTGCGTTGCAGTTGAAAAATGAAGTGAATAAGTAAGGCGTTAATTATTATACTGAAATATAAAAAGGCCGATGAAACAATTTTTCATCAGCCTTAAAGATGTCTGTTTATTATTTCTGTTGCCAATTTTCCTTAATAAAATCTTCACGACCAGACTCTTTACGCTCCTGAGCATATTTCTCAGGATTTTTTTTATAAAAATGTTGATGATATTCTTCCGCTTCGTAAAAAGGAGCAGCTGAACGAATTTCCGTCACGATTGGATCCTTAAACATACCGCTTTCTGCTATTGCTAGCTTTGATTTTTCAGCTAGCTCTTTTTGCGATTCATTATGATAAAAAATCGCTGTGCGATAGGATGGTCCACGGTCAAAAAATTGCCCGCCATCATCAGTTGGATCAATTTGTGGCCAGTATAAATCTAGTAATTTTTGATAAGAGAAAATAGAAGGATTGAAAGTAATTTGAACAACTTCTAAATGCCCAGATGTTCCAGACTTTACTTGTTCGTATGTTGGGTTTGGGGTGTGGCCACCAGCATAGCCTGAAACAACTTTTTGAATACCTGGAAGTTCATCAAATGGTTTTACCATGCACCAAAAGCAGCCGCCTGCAAAGGTTGCGAGTTCGTATGTTTTTTCTGTCATTGCTGTAATCCTCCTAAATAGATATGTTTTATCTAGTATTATATAAATTGTTTTATTGCGCAATAAAAAAGATTTGAAACTATATGTTTTTTTATAAACAAGAACCACCGCTCACATCAATTAATTGTCCAGTAACCCATCGGCTGTCAGAGGAAGCAAGAAATGCAGCGGTATCTGCAATATCTTCTACTTCTCCTAAACGGCCGAAAGCAGAGATTTCAGTTGCATATCGTTTCATCATTGGATCACTTAAGAGTTCAGCATTCATATCTGTTTTAATAAAGCCTGGTAGTATCGCATTAACTGTAATCCCTCTTGCTCCAAGTTGCTTTGCTAGTGTAAAAGTCATTGTGTTGATCGCGCCTTTTGTCATGCTGTAGGCAATGAAATCGGGTAAAGAAATTCGTGTTGCAGCTGATGAAATATTGATAATACGGCTATTGTCACGTAAACGTGACAATGCCTGTTGAATAATAAAAAATGGGGCTTTTGTATTCACGGAAATCATTCGATCGAAAAAGTCTTCAGTTGTTTCTTCAATAAAGGCTCCCGGACCGATTCCTGCGTTATTTACTAAAATATCAAATTTATTTTCACCTGTATGTTTTTGCAATTTGTCATCTAAAGATTGGTAAAGAGATTCTACACCATGTAACGATTTGAGGTTACCATTTATAGAAAAAGCTGAACCGCCATTTGATTGAATTTCCTGCACTGTTTCTTCTGCATCGCTTTTACGATTTCCATAATGAACAGCAACTAATGCACCGTCGTTTGCTAAGCGTTTTGCAATAGCGCGTCCAATTCCACGGCTTGCTCCAGTAACCAATGCAACTTTGCCTTTTAACATATTCACATCATCTCCTTAATAATTTTACATATGTATGAAGCTGTCTTTTCTAATAGACAAGCCTTAAGTAATATATGAGTGTTGGATTGAGATTCATTCCTTTTTTATTTTGATAAAAAGTTCGGATTATAATTTAAAATAAAATTTTTCAAAAAACATGTTGACAATGAAAAGAATGAAGTCCTATAATACGTGTAATAACTCAAAAGTTAATTTAGAATTTTCTGATTTTTATATATTGTATATGCAAAGAAGAGGAAAGTAGATGATTATGAAAGTTTCAGAGAGCTGCCCCATGGCTGTGAGGGTGGTAACGATCGAATCATTGAAGATCACCTTGGAGCATCGCTTGCGAAAGGGAAACCGAGTAGAGAGCGGCGGTTTCATCCCCGGTAAAAGGGTGATAGTCTGATAGGACTTACAGAGCTTATATTTTGTGAGAAATATAAGGAAGCTGAGTGGTACCGCGAAACTCTCGCCTCAGCAATCAAAGCTACTATGACGTAGTGATTGATTGCTGAGGCGAGAGTTTTTACTTTAGAAAAGAGAATAGAAGAATGCAAAGAAGAGGAGAGTAAACGATACAAATTGTTTCAGAGAGCTGCCCCGTGGCTGTGAGGGTGGTAACAATTGTATCGGTTGAAGATCACCTCAGAGCACTGCCCTTGAAAAAACTGAGTAGAGAGCAGCGGAGTTGTTCCCGGTAAAAGAACAAAAGTCTAATAGGACTTACAGAGCATATATTTCGCGAGAAGTATAAGGAAGCTGAGTGGTACCACGATTCCCTCGTCTCAGCAATGGATTGCTACACGTTTGTAGAAAATCGATTGTTGAGGCGAGGATATTTTATAATTAATATACAGAATATTCTGATAAAATGTATTCTTCTCAGCAATCGATAAAAAGATGGATTGCACATAAAGAGATAAAAAAGAGGAGCGATGTAAGATGGGAAACCAGTATATCTATATGAATGGGGAATTAGTAGAAAAAGAAAAGGCTGTTGTATCTGTTTACGACCACGGTTTTTTATATGGAGACGGCGTATTTGAAGGGATTCGTAGCTATGGCGGAAATGTATTTTGTTTAAAAGAGCATTTAAAGCGTTTATATGAATCTGCGAAATCGATTTTACTAACGATCCCGATGACAATCGAAGAGATGGAACAAGCGGTTTTACAGACACTACAAAAAAATGAATATGCAGATGCATATATTAGATTAATTGTTTCAAGAGGAAAAGGGAATTTAGGGCTGGATCCAAGAAGCTGCACGAAACCAAGTGTCATTATCATTGCTGAACAGTTAAAGTTGTTCCCGCAAGAGTTCTATGATAACGGTCTTAGTGTTGTATCTGTTGCGTCTCGTCGAAATATGCCAGATGCACTTGATCCACGTATTAAATCGATGAACTATTTAAATAACGTACTCGTAAAGATTGAAGCAGCACAAGCAGGTGTGCTAGAAGCGCTTATGTTAAATCAACAAGGGTATGTTTGTGAAGGATCGGGAGATAACGTATTCATTGTGAAAGATGGAAAAGTAGTAACGCCACCTGCGTATTTAGGAGCTCTTGAAGGGATTACAAGGAATAGTGTCATTGAACTTTGTGAAAGGTTAAATATGCCTTGTGAAGAAAGACCATTTACTCGTCACGATGTATATGTAGCAGATGAAGTATTTTTAACAGGAACTGCAGCGGAATTAATTCCAGTTGTAAGAGTGGATTCAAGAGAAATCGGAAATGGAAAGCCAGGGGAAGTAACAAAACAGTTAACGGAAGAATTTAAAAAGTTAACGAGAGAGCGAGGAGTGCGCGTTCCGGGACTAGCAGAGAGTTTAGCTTAACAAACAGGGGAAGGAGTTATTGAAATGGTGGAACAACATGCAGTGTGTGATGAAGTATATAGCAGAGAAGTAAAAAAAGTAACAGGTGCCGGACATGTGATTCAATGTTTAAAGAAATTAGGTGTAACAACAGTATTTGGCTATCCGGGCGGAGCTATTTTACCAGTTTACGATGCGCTGTATCGCAGTGGTTTGAAACATGTTTTAACGCGTCATGAACAAGCAGCTATTCATGGAGCAGAAGGGTATGCGAGAGCTTCTGGAGAGGTCGGGGTAGTATTTGCTACCTCCGGCCCTGGGGCTACAAACTTAGTTACTGGTTTAGCAGATGCGCATATGGATTCGATTCCTTTAGTAGTAATTACAGGGCAAGTAGCAACACCTCTCATTGGAAAAGATGGTTTTCAAGAAGCGGACGTTGTGGGAATCACAATGCCGGTTACAAAGCATAATTATCAAGTACGAGATGTGAATCAGCTATCACGTATATTGCAGGAAGCATATTATATTGCCGAAAGTGGACGACCGGGTCCGGTGTTAATTGATATTCCAAAGGATGTTCAAAATTCTATTATAACGAATGTTTTTGAAGGAGAAGTTCAAATTCCTGGTTATAAGCCACGGATCGAACCAGACAAAATGCAGCTGGAGAGCGTGGCGGAGGCAATTTCAAAAGCAGATCGCCCGCTACTGTATATCGGCGGCGGTGTCATTCATGCAGATGCATCTGAAGAGCTTCTAACATTTGCAAGAGAGAACCGTATTCCAGTTGTTTCGACTTTAATGGGACTCGGCGCTTATCCGCCGGGAGATCCACTATTTTTAGGAATGCTAGGCATGCATGGTACGTATGCCGCAAATATGGCAGTAACGGAATGCGATTTACTTCTTGCCTTAGGTGTTCGTTTTGACGACCGAGTAACAGGAAAGTTAGAACTATTTTCACCTCATTCTAAAAAGGTACATATCGATATTGATCCAGCGGAACTTCATAAAAATGTGAAAGTAGAATATCCAGTCGTTGGAGATGTGAAGCGAGCGTTGCACATGTTGGTAGATATGCGAATAGAGTGCCAAACTGATTCATGGGTAGAGAGAGTAAGAACATGGCAAGAAGAATACCCGCTGTCATATGAACAGAGTGAATCAAAATTAAAGCCGCAGCATGTGATTCATTTAGTAAGTGAATTAACAAATGGTGAAGCAATTGTGACCACAGAAGTTGGGCAGCATCAAATGTGGGCAGCACATTTTTATAAGGCGCAAAAGCCGCGAACATTTCTAACATCTGGTGGACTAGGAACGATGGGATTTGGATTCCCAGCAGCAATCGGTGCTCAGCTTGCATTTGAGGATAAGCCAGTTGTCTGTATTGCGGGAGATGCTTCATTTCAAATGAACATTCAAGAATTGCAAACAATTGCAGAAAACAATATTCCAGTGAAAGTTTTTATTATTAATAACAAGTTTTTAGGTATGGTCAGACAATGGCAAGAGATGTTCTATGAAAATCGTTTATCAGAATCACAGATTGGATCGCCTGATTTTGTAAAAGTAGCAGAAGCATATGGAGTAAAAGGTTTGCGCGCTACAAATCCGATTGAAGCGAAACAAGTCATGTTAGAAGCATTTTGTCATCAAGGACCAGTTGTTGTTGATTTTTGTGTAGAAGAGGGCGAAAACGTATTTCCAATGGTCCCTCCTAATAAAGGGAATCATGAAATGATTATGAAGAGGTGGCAAGAATGAGTCATACTTTTTCACTCGTTGTCAATAACGACCCTGGAGTTTTACTAAGAGTAAGTGGAATTTTTGCTCGGCGTGGTTATAATATTTCTTTTTTAAATTTAAATGAAGGAGAAACAAGAGAGATTTCGGAAATGAAACTTACGACAGTTTGTACAGAAAATGAAGCGATATTGCTCGTAAATCAGTTAAAAAAGTTAATTGATGTCTTGCAAGTAAATAAATTATAAGGAGTGTATGTGAAGATGAAAACATATTATGAAAAAGATGCAAATTTAGAGGTATTAGCAGGGAAAACGGTGGCAGTAGTTGGTTATGGGTCACAAGGTCATGCGCAAGCTCAAAATTTACGTGATTCCGGTGTTCATGTTGTAGTGGGTGTTCGTCCAGGAAAATCTTTTAGCGTAGCGAAAGCGGATGGTTTTGAAGTAATGTCAGTTTCAGAAGCGGTAAGAACCGCAGACGTTGTACAAGTATTATTGCCAGATGAACAGCAGGCGCATGTATATCGAAATGAAGTAGAAAAGAATCTTCGCGAAGGACAGATGTTACTTTTCTCACATGGATTTAATATTCACTTTGGACAAATTCAGCCACCAAGTTACGTAGATGTAGCGATGGTTGCGCCAAAAAGTCCAGGACATCTTGTTCGCCGCGTATTTCAAGAAGGAAATGGTGTTCCAGCTTTAGTTGCCGTTTATCAAAATGCGACTGGAAACGCTTTTGATGTAGCTCTTGCATATGCCAAAGGAGTTGGTTGTACACGTGCTGGTGTAATTGAAACATCATTCCAAGAAGAAACAGAGACGGATTTATTTGGAGAACAGGCTGTATTATGCGGCGGGGTAACTGCACTTGTGAAAGCAGGCTTTGAAACGTTAACAGAAGGTGGATATCGTCCGGAGATTGCATATTTCGAATGCTTACATGAGCTAAAGTTAATTGTTGATTTAATGTACGAAGGTGGTCTAACGAATATGCGCCATTCTATTTCAGATACAGCAGAGTTTGGTGACTATGTAACAGGATCTAGAATTGTTACAGATGAAACGAAAAAAGAAATGAAACGAGTTCTTGCGGAGATTCAGCAAGGCGAATTTGCAAAGAAATGGATTTTAGAAAATCAAGCAGGACGTCCAACTTACAATGCGATGAAAAAGGCAGAGCAAAATCATCAACTTGAAAAAGTAGGAGCAGAATTACGAGAGATGATGACTTGGATCCAGCAGCCAAAGGGGAAAGAGTTAGTGAAAAAGTAGTAGGAGATAGATAAGTGAAAATGAACAGAAGGGACTTGAAAAGATGAGAAGTGACATGATTAAAAAGGGATTTGACAAAGCACCACATCGTAGTTTATTAAAAGCAACTGGTTTAAAAGATGAAGACTTTGATAAGCCGTTTATAGCAATTTGTAATTCTTTCATTGAAATTATTCCAGGTCATAAACATTTAAATGAATTTGGTCGTCTTGTAAAAGAAGCGGTACGTGCAGCTGGTATGGTTCCGTTTGAGTTTAATACAATTGGGGTAGATGATGGGATTGCGATGGGGCATATCGGTATGCGCTATTCGCTCCCAAGCCGTGAAATTATCGCCGATTCAGTGGAAACGGTAGTAAATGCACACTGGTTTGATGGGATGATTTGTATTCCGAACTGTGACAAAATCACACCAGGCATGATGATGGCCGCATTACGTGTTAACATTCCGACTGTATTTGTTTCTGGTGGTCCAATGGCTGCAGGGAAAACATCAAAAGGAGAAGTAGTCGACTTAAGTTCCGTTTTTGAAGGGGTAGGTGCCTATCAATCTGGGAGAATTTCAGAAGAAGAGTTAAAGGATATTGAAGATCACGGTTGTCCATCTTGTGGTTCTTGTTCAGGTATGTTCACTGCAAATTCAATGAACTGTTTATGTGAAGTATTAGGGCTTGCGCTTCCTGGGAATGGTAGCATTTTAGCAACAGACCCAAGGCGTGAAGAACTAATTCAACAAGCAGCTGAAAAATTAAAAGTATTAATTGAATGTGATATTAAACCACGAGATATCGTAACAGAAGAAGCGATTGACGATGCATTTGCATTAGATATGGCGATGGGAGGATCAACAAATACGGTATTACATACGTTAGCAATCGCACAGGAAGCGGGACTTGATTATGATATGAGCCGAATTGATGCAGTTTCAAGACGCGTTCCACATTTATGTAAAGTGAGCCCAGCTTCTAATTGGCATATGGAAGATATTGATCGTGCAGGTGGTATCAGCGCTATTTTAAAAGAGTTAAGTAGAAAAGAAGGTGTACTCCATCTGGACCGTATTACAGCTACTGGCCAGACATTACGAGAAAACATCGCTCATGCAGAAATTCAAGATAAAGAAGTAATTCACTCTCTTGAAAATCCTCATAGTGAAGAAGGTGGTCTGCGTATATTAAAAGGAAACCTTGCAAAAGATGGTGCTGTTATTAAAAGTGGTGCAACAGAAGTGAAACGTTTCGAAGGACCATGTGTTATTTTTGGGTCTCAAGACGAGGCGCTTGCAGGGATTATGCTAGGTAAAGTGAAAAAAGGAGATGTTGTTGTTATTCGTTATGAAGGCCCAAGAGGTGGACCTGGTATGCCAGAAATGTTAGCTCCAACTTCAGCAATTGCTGGTATGGGATTAGGCGCAGATGTTGCACTATTAACAGATGGTCGGTTTTCAGGGGCATCACGCGGCATTTCAGTAGGACATATTTCACCAGAAGCTGCTGCTGGCGGAGAGATTGCACTTCTCGAGCAAGGCGATATTGTATGTATTGATGTAGAGGAACGTTTACTTGAAGTGAGAGTAAGTGATGAAGAATTAGAAAAACGGAGAAAAGAATGGAAAAAACCAGAGTTAAAAGTGAAAACAGGATGGCTTGGGCGCTATGCACAAATGGTAACATCAGCGAATACAGGTGCAGTGCTAAAAATGAAAAATTTTGATTAAATCCATATAAAAGAGATAAGGAATGATACGAGATGTTGCAAAATGTAAGGGAAAGAGTGAAAATCGAAGATATCCTTGTGGCTCATAATCATATGAAGGATATCGTCAATAAAACACCGCTCCAGCGGGATTCAGTTTTATCTGAGAAATATGAATGTGATGTATATGTGAAACGAGAAGACTTACAAGTAATTCGTTCGTTTAAAATTCGAGGTGCTTACAATTTAATTCAAAGCTTATCGAAAGAACAATTACACAATGGGGTTGTATGTGCTAGTGCTGGTAATCATGCGCAAGGGGTTGCTTATACGTGTAATTTATTGAATATTCAGTCTAAAATTTTTATGCCAACAACAACACCTAAGCAAAAAGTATCTCAAGTACAATTTTTTGGTGGTACTTATGCGGAAATTGTGTTAGTTGGGGACACATTTGATAGCTCTTTCCAAGAAGCGCAGCGCTATTGTGAGGAAAATAGCATGATGTTTGTTCATCCGTTTGATGATCCATATGTAATTGCGGGTCAAGGGACAGTCGCTGTTGAAATCTTACACGATATGGAGAAACATGTGGATTATGTCTTCACAGCAATTGGTGGCGGTGGTTTAGCATCAGGTATTGGTACATATGTAAAAGGTGTGAGTCCTACGACAAAAGTAATCGGTGTGGAACCAAAGGGAGCAGCATCGATGAAAGAAGCTTTTTTACAAAATGAAAACGTGGCCCTAGAAAAAATCGATAGTTTCGTTGATGGAGCAGCTGTCAAAAAGGTAGGGAGATTAACCTTTGAAACGTGTAAAGACGTATTGGATGATATTGTATTGATTCCTGAAGGGAAAATTTGTACAACGATTTTAGAATTGTACAAGAAAAATGCAATCGTTGCGGAGCCAGCTGGTGCTCTTTCAATTGCGGCACTCGATTTTTATAAGGACGAAATTAAAGGGAAAACCGTTGTTTGTACGTTAAGTGGTGGAAATAACGATATTGATAGAATGCAGGAAATGAAAGAACGCTCTCTCATTTACGAAGGGTTAAAACATTATTTTATTATTGAATTTCCGCAACGTTCAGGAGCATTGCGAGAATTTCTTGATAAAGGATTAGGACCAGAGGATGACATCACTCGTTTTGAGTATATTAAAAAACATAATAAAGAAAATGGACCTGCACTCGTTGGAGTGGAGCTAAAACATAAAGAAGATTATGAACCGTTAATTACCCGTTTTCGAGAAAATAATATTCAATTTATGGAGTTAAATAAAAATCCTGTTTTGTTTGATTTGTTAATTTAATATACAAAAAGAAAGGAAGCTTTTTAGTGAAAAGCTTCCTTTTTTCTAACTACGTTTATTTTTGATTGTTCCAGTTTCATCAATTTCTACATCAGTTGAAATGGTTTGTAAATATTGTAGTGTTTTTTTCTTTTCCTCAGGGGTGGCTGGTGAAATTTGATCATTACGAATGATATAAGGGTTAATTGACATTTGTACATCTTTTCCTTTAAATGTAAGGGTCAATACACCTGTTTCAGCACTTTTTCCTTTTACATAGTTAGGGAATAAGAAGTTTCCTAATGAATAAGCGACAGGGACTTTGTTGTAGTATTCAAATCCTTGTAACCAATGTGGGTGACTTCCAACAATCGCATCAGCACCAGCTTCGACTATTTTCGGTACATATTGTTTTTGGTAGTCTACAGGTCTATTAGATTTTTCAACACCCCAATGCATATATACAATCAGATAATCGGCGTCTTTCTTTTGTTCTTTAATCGTTTTTGTTACTAGATTGATATCATATCCATTTGCAACACCTGGCTTGTCTTTACCAGCTACCCAGGTAAAGTCAGGCATAAAACGAACAAAGGAAAGGAATTTAATTTTTTTCCCTTTTACTGTGATTTCTCTAGCTGTGTATGCATCATCTGCATTTTTTCCAGCTCCAATATAAGGGAGTTTTAGTTTTTCTACATGAGATATCGTATCCATTAAACCATCTTGTCCATAGTCGAGCGTATGGTTATTGCCAATATTCACAATGTCATAGCCTGTGTTTTTAATAGCTGGTAATGTGGAAGGATCGCTTTTGATCCAGAATGACTGACCAGGGGCCTTTTTCTCCCGTGTTGTAAATGCAGATTCCAAGTTTATAAAGGAAATATCAGCTTTGGTTATTTCATCTTTTACATGCTGGAACGGATAATCAGCACCGTTTTTTTGAATAGCTGGTCGTAAATTCCAATCGAACATCGTATCACCAGAGAAAGTAATTGTAATTTCAGGATTCTCTTTCTTCTTTGTGTCCGTTGCTTTTTTCGTTTTATTTTCTACCCCAGCTGTATCTTTTGCTTTTGATGTAAAGGAGTTATTTATCAATAAAACAATCGGTGTAATGAGAATTACTATTAAAATAAATCGTTTAAATAAAGGTGTCATAGTTATCTTTCCTTTTTCTTTTTATATCATGACTTCCTTTTAGAAAGTTCAATGATGAGAGTTTCATATAATATGTACAAAAATGAGTAAGTGCTTAATAGTTTATCCCGCTATTTATGGACAGTAACACTCCCGTCTTAAAATTCAGCGGAAGCAAAGAGGTTAAGGTGGGAGATGAACTGCCCGTAAAAGTCTGATTGGTGAGAGCTGATTAAAGTTTCACTTTATGTATGCTAGACATGGTATGTAAGATGAAAGATGCTTATGTCAGATGATAGCTATGTATTAAGAGCTCATCTCATAGTGTAATATTACGGTAACATGAAACGAGGAAAAAATACAATACATAAGTCGATTTTACTTGTAGAGTTTTGAAAATTCTGTTAAAATTCCGTGTATTTTGTTGTATGTTAGATATAAAAATTTGAAAAATAATGGTTGAAGAGGATGGAGAAGGCATAATGGTTATATTAGGAGCAGTAGTGAACGGAATTTGTATACTAATTGGTACTATATTAGGTAAACTATTAAGTAATATTCCAGAAAGTATGAAAGGGACAGTTATGCATACAATTGGTTTAGCTGTTACTGTACTTGGTCTTCAAATGGGATTAAAAAGCGAAAACTTTCTTGTTGTAATTATAAGTCTTGTTATTGGTTCAGTGATTGGAGAATGGTTGGAGTTAGAAGGAAAGTTAAAGAGTTTAGGGGATTGGCTAGAAAAAAAGGTTGGCTCAAAAGGAGAAGGGAGTATATCTCTTGGATTTGTGACAGCTACATTAATCTTTGCTATCGGAGCAATGGGGATACTTGGAGCTTTGGATAGCGGTATTCGTGGAAATCATGATGTGCTATTTACAAAAGCAATTATTGATGGATTTATTTCGCTTATTTTAACGACAACGCTTGGAATAGGCGTACTATTTTCAGCAATACCAGTCATTTTATATGAGGGAGGTATTGCGATTTTCGCGACGCAAATTAATAGTTTTGTACCAGAGAAGCTAATGAATCAGTTTATCGTAGAAATGACCGCGACTGGTGGGATTATGATTTTTGCAATTGGACTCAATTTACTTGGTTTTATTAAAATTAAAGTGGCAAATTTATTGCCTGGGATAGTGGTAGTTGGGATTATTGTTTCTATTATATATGGATATGATTTGTATGTTTAGTTAGGCTGAATAGCCCAATCCTGTTTTGAAACAGTTTTGGGCTATTTGTATGTAAAAAATTAATATGCTTTTTTCATAAAATGAACAAAGCCACCTATAAATACAATCACAAAGCTCCCGATTACGACAAATACTAGTGTTTGAACAGAGATATAAAACAGCCCAGAGCCTTCTTTAGGAAGCATAGCGAGAAAAGGTTGGGACCATGGATAGATGGGACCGAACCTTGCAGAATTCGCAATTATCATAGCGGGTATGGAAGCTATAACATTTAAAGCAATCGGTGCTGCAAAGCTGGACCAAATACTTGAAACCCATAATTGTAAGGCGATTAAAGGGAGGGTAGCAATCCAGCCGCCTACTACACTTTTTACTATAGTAGCTAGAGGGAATGGCCCAGGGACATGCAAAAGTTGTCCAACGCTAATATAACTTATAATGAAGAAGACTTGCATCGCACCTATAAATAAGAGAATAAAGAGAAATTTTATAATATAGACGTGATATCGTGATATAGGTTGTACTAAAAGTTGTTTCCAACCACCATTTGAATGTTCATATCGGCAAATAAATGCAGTGAAAATGCCTGTTAATAATGGAAGAAGCAACATACCATGTACCATTATCATGATATTATAAATTAACTCCCAATGTTTATAATCGGGATAGTTTGAGGCATTTGCATAAGCTATTACTCCTGCTAAAATCGGGCTTAAAAATAGTAATGTCCATATTTTGGTTTTTTTAATTTTATAAAATTCAGCTTGTATGGTTTTAAGCCAAAGCATTATTTATGCACATCCCTTCTAGTAAAATCTGCTGTTTCAATACATAACATACATATACCAACGATTAGGCCTATTGCTACACATAGAAGTGGAGACCCCCAGTCAATACGTAGGCTTGGCCATCTCCATATGAACCAATTGGGAAGAGCTACTGAAAACATTGTGAAAATAGTTCCTAAAAGTCCGATTGTAAATGCGATACTTTGGTTTTGAAATATGATAGCAATCCATAGTTGTAGCGCTACAATTGGCAGTGCCGACCAATAAGGATAGAAACTCATTTTAAATATAGAAAGCCATGGAATGGAAGCATCGAATTGTAATGCTAAACCCAATCCAACTATGCCAATTAATAATAAAGAACAAGATACAGCAAGCAGGAAAAATACCAGTATGAATTTTACTAGAAAAATATGTCGCTTATTAATAGGTAAGGATAAGAGATGCTTCCATGAACTAGAATGATGCTCTATGTGCGCAATTAAAGAAGTAACAATCGTAATTCCTAATATAAGAGTTGTGAGAGCAAGCGGTTGAGCTTCAGAAATGAGGCCGCTCCATAAGTCTTTCGCATATTTCTTTGTCAACCAATCATATCGAAGAAAGAAGTTACATGCTTGAAGAGAAATAACACCTATTGGTCCTAAAAAGATTAAAAACCAAATCCACTTCTTTTTTATTTTTAAAAGCTCAGATTGAAAGAGGCGTTTGTACATGTGTCTCTTCCTCCTTTATAAGCTGTAAGAATATCTCTTCGAGTGACTTTTTATTTTCTTCAATTCGGAATACAGAAATGTTATGTGTTACAAGTGTTTTTACAATT
>Ga0102589_1000399_pt1 | contig 93663 bp, 68 predicted proteins | sample AraplaMF_Col_mLB_FD_76858 | JGI IMG/M metagenome (GOLD analysis project Ga0102589, IMG submission 76858) | Arabidopsis root microbial communities from the University of North Carolina, USA - plate scrape MF_Col_mLB | ecosystem: Host-associated > Plants > Roots > Endosphere | place: USA...
ACGGCGTGCCGGTCACGCTGATCCGCGACTCGGCCGGCTTTGTGGCCCAGCGCGTGCTCTGCTGCATCATCAATATCGCCAGCGATATCGCGCAGCAGCGCATCGCCACGCCGGCGGACATCGACCTAGCCGTGAACCTCGGCCTCGGCTACCCGAAGGGTCCGCTGGCACTCGGCGACGCGGTCGGCCCGCAACTGGTGCTCGAGACGCTGCGCAACATGGAAGCGCTGACCGGCGACATGCGTTACCGCCCGAGCCCGTGGCTGTGGCGCCGTGCCGGCTTGGGGCTGTCGCTGCTGGCGGCGGAAGGATGACCCCTCTTGCCATTGCTGATCAGGCGCGCAGAACGCGGCCGGCGATGCGATCGTTACCGAGCCGCTGGCCTACCCGGAATACGTGCCGCATCCGCCAGGCTAACGTCGAGAGGTCGCTTTGCCGACTCGGACCGCAACTGCGCGAAGCTGCGCAGCAAGTCGAGGTCGGTGACGTGACCTTGGGGCGGCAGCGAGTGCTGAGCCGCGACTCACTGTGGTCATGGCAGCGCCTGAGCGATCAGCGACGCGCCACGCGGCTGGCGCTGTACGAGCGGGTGATGGCGCTACGTGCCCAGGGCAGCACGATGAAAGGAATCGCTCGCGAGCTCTCAATCGACCATCGAACCGTGCGCAACTTTGTACCGCGGGGGCCTTCCAAGAGCGTGCACCCAGGGCGCGAGGTCCGACGCCTTTGGATACCCATCTCCGCTTCTATGAGGGCGAGGATGTCAACCCCGTCCAGTATCTGATTTCAGCATAGGAATGTGTGGCGCGATACTCTCTCCTTGCAGGCTATTAGTCTTTGTTCACAAGACTGATACGGCTCGAAATCGAGGTCGGGGTCGCTCATTGCCGGGCTGTTGCCCGGACTAACTTCTATCCGTGCCGGCGCAGGGCCAGGCACCACATACCAAATGCGCAAGGCTGGTACTACCCATGTTACCTACGCGCCCCATCTATCAGGACGGCTAACCACGGGGTAGGCCAGCTGAGTTACGGGCGCGCTGATGAGATGCCGTAGCGCCGCAACCGTGTCGCAATAGCCGAGTGGGAGGCGCCTAGTCGCTTGGCCAGGCGGCGGCTAGATGGAAAGTCCCGGTACAAACGCTGCAGCAGCTTCTTTTCGTAGTCGGCCAGTGCTGCCTCCAGGGTGGCAATCTCGTCGTCGGGATTCTGGCCGACCGGGCTCGCGGCGCGGGCGAGTTCCAGGTCTTCAGCGTGGATGATGGGCCGGTCGGCCATGGTCACCGCCCGGAATACCACGTTTTGCAGCTCCCGCACGTTGCCGACCCACGGACTTGCGAGAAGGGCGGCGCAGGCCGCCTGGGAGAGCCGCATCGCCGGACGGTTGGTCTGGGCGATGGCGCGGGCGAGAAAAAGGTTGGCCAGGGGCAGGATGTCCCCTGGGCGATCCCGCAGTGCCGGCATGTGGAGCGTCAGGACATTGAGGCGGAACAGCAAGTCCTGGCGAAAACGCCCGGCTTCCACCATGGCTTCCAGGGAGCGGTGCGTGGCGCTGATGATGCGGACATCGGCCTTGAGCTCCCGGTCGCCCCCCACCCGGCGGAAGCTGCCGTCGTTCAGAAAGCGCAGGAGCTTGGCCTGAAGGTAGAGCGACATCTCCCCCACCTCGTCGAGGAATACGGTTCCGCCGTCGGCGAGTTCGAGCAGGCCGGGCTTGCCCCCTTTCAGAGCGCCGGTGAAGGCTCCGGCTGCATAACCGAATAGCTCACTCTCCGCGAGATTCTCCGGCAGGGCGGCGCAGTTAAGAGCAAAGAAGGGCTGTGTCCTGCGATTGCTTCCTGCGTGGCAGGCGTGAGCGAGAAGCTCTTTGCCTGTGCCGGTTTCGCCGGTGATCAACAAGGGGGCATCCACCGGAGCCATGCGCGCCGCACGCTGCTTGAGTTGCTCGATCTCCGGCGAATTGCCGACGATGGCTTCAAAGCCCCCGGCCTCATAGTTGACGAGGGCGCTCATGCGCTCGCCGATACGGCTTGGGGCATGGAGGGTCAGCACCGCGCCAGCGACGAGACCGCCGGCCTCATGCAGTGGCATCGTCTCCAACATGTAGGGGACCCCGTCAATCTCCACTTCTCGCACCGGCAGCTGGTAGCCGCCACTGATCAGTGCGTCAAGAAGCGTGGGGTCACCAATCAGATCCTGCATGGCCATCTTCAGCAATTCGTCCTCACTCATGCCGCTTGCGTGGACCGCTGCGCCATTCGCAAGCACCACCCGGCCCTCGGCCTCGACTGCGAACATGGGATCGGCCTGAGAAGCCAGCAGCGCCTCAAGATAGAGCTGGCGCCGGGCGCCCGGCAGCATCGCAACAACGCTGACCGACAGGACGTCCGCCACCTCCAGCAAGCAATCGCGAAGCTGCTTAAGTCCCTCCTTATCGAGCGCGGGTGCCTCAATGAAGATGTGGGGCGGATCCACCTCCACCGCCGTAACGTTGAGAGATCGTTCGGCAAGCTTGGCGAGGACTTCCTGGGCGATTCCGACTCGGTCGGCGAACTGAACATCGATGCGCATAGCACGTGTATTGGTTTGAATACACCGTACTGTATCGGATACAAAATGCTTGATGTCACTGTTTTAAAAGATATTTCTGCTATCCCGAGATCACCTCCTGATCGCTCTTCGTATTGAAATCAATACAGCCGAATATGACGTATGCAGCATAAAAAACGTAACCATTTGATTTTAAATGGTTTTTTTTGTGGCATGGGTTTTGCGGGCCATCAATCGGATGGCCCTCTTGCTGGGTCGAGATCGGATCAATCTAGGGAGCAGCGCTATGCGCGTTCTAATCATGGGCAGTGGTGTCATTGGGACCACCATGGCCTATTACATCGCCCGCGACGGTCATCAGGTCACCGTGGTCGACCGCCAGCCCGGGCCGGCCCTTGAAACCAGCTACGCCAATGCGGGCGAAGTTTCACCCGGTTATTCGGCGCCCTGGGCCGGGCCGGGGGTACCAGTCAAGGCCGTCAAATGGATGCTGATGCAACATAGTCCATTGGTCGTCAAGCCTATGCTCGATCCTGCCATGTGGAGCTGGTGCTTCTCGATGCTACGAAACTGCACTGAGACGCGCTACCAGCTCAACAAGAGCCGCATGGTGCGCCTTGCCGAATACAGCCGCGACTGCTTACGCCGCTTGCGCCAGGAAACCGGCATTGCCTACGACGAGCGGGCGCAGGGGACCCTTCAGTTGTTCCGTACCCAGAAGCAACTCGACGGCATCGGCAAGGACGTGGAGATTCTCAAAGGCTACGGGGTTCCCTTCCAGATTCTGGACCGTGACGGCTACCTCAAATACGAGCCGGCATTGGCGGCCGTGAAGGAGAAGTTCGTCGGCGCGCTGCGGTTGCCCGGCGATGAGACCGGCGACTGCTTCAAGTTCACCCAGCGTTTGGCGAAGATGGCTGCTGACCTGGGCGCTGACTTCCGTTTCGATAGCACCATTCATGGCATCGAATCGGATGGCAAGCGAATTACCGGCGTGCGCACCAGCCAAGGAGTGCTGAGTGCGGACCAATACATCCTTGCCCTGGGTAGCTATTCCACCAAATTGCTCAAGCCTGTCGGAATCGATATTCCCGTTTATCCGGTCAAGGGATACTCGATTACTGTGCCAATTGCCGACGCCGCGATGGCGCCGGAGTCCACAATCATGGACGAAACCCACAAGGTCGCCGTCACCCGCCTGGGCGATCGCATTCGGGTGGGCGGCACCGCCCAGCTTTCCGGCTTTGACCTGAGTCTGGCCGCCGCTCGCCGCCGGACTCTCGAGTTCGTTGTGGCAGATCTCTTTCCCCGCGGAGGAGACCTCAAGCATGCAGAGTTCTGGACGGGTCTGCGCCCCATGACCCCCGACGGCACGCCGATCATTGGCAAGACTTCACACCCGAACCTGTACCTCAGCACCGGTCACGGGACGCTTGGCTGGACCATGGCGGCGGGCACCGGTCGGGTGATCGCCGACCTGGTCAGCGGCAGGCTCCCCGAAATCCCCGTCAACGATCTGAGCGTGGCGCGCTACGCCTGATCGCCCCTTTCCCCCGAAACATCCTATCGCTAACAAGGAGGCAGCAAGATGCAGGTCATTTCCAGCCGCGAAGCGCCGCGAGCCATCGGGCCATACTCTCAGGCCATCGCCAGTGACGACTGGATATTCACGTCCGGGCAGATTCCGCTGACGGCTAGCGGCGCCAACGTAGTCGGAAGCATCAAGGACCAGACAGAACAGGTAGTCAACAACCTGGAGGCCGTCCTGCTGGAAGCCGGCAGTTCCCTGGCCGGCGTCGTTTCGGTGACCGTATTCATGACCGACCTCGGAGAATTCGCCGAGATGAATGAGGTTTTCGCGCAGCGCTTTGGCCTGCACCGTCCGGCACGAACCACCATTCAGGTCGCCGCGCTGCCTATTGGGGCCCGCGTTGAAATCAACGCAGTCGCCCGCCGCCAAGCATGACGCCTTTCCCGCCCCGCCGGCCTTGATGGTGGGCGCAGCCAAGACACATTTACATAACACAGACAAACGCAGCACGTGTAAGCCGTGAGGAGACAATAGTCATGTCCAGAATCGACACCATGCTCGCCGATGAGCGCCGCCACGAGGAGCAAGATCTCCGCCGCGGGTTGAAAAGCCGGCACATTCAGATGATTGCCTTGGGTGGGGCAATCGGCGTCGGGCTCTTTCTTGGCGCCGGGCGCGCCATCAGCATCGCCGGGCCCGGCCTGATACTCAGCTACGCCATCGGCGGCATCGTGATCTTTTTCATCATGCGCGCGCTCGGCGAGCTGTTGATGTACCGACCGGTGGCGGGATCCTTCGCCTCCTACGCGGAGGAATTCGTCGGACCGTTCGCCGGGTTTGCTACGGGATGGTCCTACTGGTTCATGTGGATCACCATCGGAATGGCCGAAATTACGGCGGTCGCCGTCTACGTGCATTACTGGTTTCCAGACATTCCGCAGTGGATCCCGGCGCTTGCCACCCTGTTGGTACTCTATTTCGCTAATCGGATTGCAGTAGCTGTCTTTGGCGAGTTGGAGTTCTGGTTCGCGCTCATCAAGATCGTGATGCTTGTCGCCATGATCGGAATCGGCCTGGCGATTCTCCTCTTTGGGGCCACGCCCCTGGGTGCCAGCGCCACCGTTACGCATTTGTGGGCAAACCAAGGCTTCATGCCATTTGGCGTGCTCGGTGTCGCACTCACGCTCCCGATGGTGATGTTCGCGTTCCAGGGCGTGGAACTGATCGGCGTCACCGCGGGCGAGGCGCAAAATCCTGAGAACGTACTGCCCCAAGCCACCAACAGCGTGGTATGGCGCATCTTGATCTTCTACATCGGAGCGCTGCTGGTGATGATGTCCCTGGTGCCATGGACCGAACTGAAGCCCGGCGTCAGCCCCTTCGTGTTCCTGTTCGAGAAAATGGGCATCCCCGGCGCCGCGAGCGTGGTCAACTTCGTCGTAATCACCGCCGCCGCGTCCTCCTGCAACAGCGGCATCTTTAGCACCGGGCGCATGCTTTACACACTCGCCCAGTTCCGTCAGGCGCCCAAGGCCTTTGCCCGAGTCAACGCCAATCACGTTCCGGCCACGGCCATCACCTTCTCCGCGATCCTGATGGGCGTGGGGGTAGTACTCAACTATGTGGTGCCGGAGAAGGCCTTCGTCTGGATCACCAGCATCTCCTTGGTGAGCGCGTTGTGGACGTGGTCGATCATCATGATCGCCCACCTCGGCTATCGGAAAGCCGTGGCCGCGGGGCAGGCAAAGGCAGTGGGTTTCCGGATGCCGGGCGCGCCGGTGGCAAACTGGCTGGTGTTGGCCTTCATGCTTGCCGTTTCGGCATCGCTCGCCCTCGCACCCGAAACCCGTGTGGCCGTATACGTTGCTCCGATCTGGTTTGCATTGCTGGGCATCGGCTACCGGTTCGCAGGAGGCACGAATTCGTCCTTGGTCCCCGCCACGGCCAACAAGGCTCCCTAACACTGTCTACGGCTCGGCCCCTTCTGCCCCCGGGGCGTGTCACCGCGCCCCGGGGGCAGAAGGGGTGAGCCATGTCCGCTGAACTTCCACGTCGCACACAATGAAAGAGGTCCTTTTCAACCCCAACCCGACCAACGCTGGTGCGCTTCTGACGATTGATCTCGGCGCCATTTGTGCCAATTGGCGCGCACTGAAGGCCCGGGTCGGTACGGTCGAATGCGCCGCAGTCGTCAAGGCCGACGCCTATGGACTGGGGGCAGTGAAAATCGCGCCCGCTCTTTATGGAGCCGGTTGCCGCCATTTTTTCGTCGCTCATCTGACTGAGGCCATCGAGTTACGTCCCGCCCTGCCCAACGATGCAGCCATCTACGTCCTGCATGGTCCCTATCCAGGGACAGAACAGGCGTTCGCGGTCCATGGTCTGGTTCCGGTGCTGAATAGCCTGTCACAAGTCTTGGCCTGGGGGGCGTTGGCCCGTAGGCGGGGCGTGCGCTTGCCGGCAATCCTCCAACTGGATACGGGAATGGCACGTCTCGGTCTCTGCACCGCCGAACTGGAAGCGTTAGTGGCCAACCAGGGTGCGCTAGACGGGATTGACCTGAAATACATCATGAGCCACCTCGTCAGCGCGGAGGAGCACGACAACGCAATCAATTCCATGCAACTGGCGCGTTTCCGTACCGCGCTCGTCCGGCTACCCAAGACCAAAGCCAGCCTGGCAAATTCCTCGGGAATCTTTCTGGGGCGGGACTACCACTTTGATCTTGTGCGGCCTGGCGCTGCACTCTATGGAGTGGCCCCCGCCGCCGGGATGTCGAATCCCCTACGCTCGGTCATCAAACTGCGAGGCAGGGTGATTCAGACCAGATGGATCGAAGCTGGAACCGCAGTCGGATATTCCCATACCTGGACCGCGCCGTGCCGCTCGCTGATCGCAACGGTTTCCGTGGGCTATGCCGACGGGTTTATTCGGAGCCTTAGCAACAAGGCGGTGGCAAGCTTCAACGGCTATCGCTTGCCGCTGGTAGGGAATATTTCCATGGATACGATTACTGTCGACATTACATATGTCCCGGCCGATCAGATTATGGAGGGAACGCTGATCACCCTGGTCGACGATCTGCTGAACGTGGACGAAATCGCTTCGCGCGCGGGAACCATCGGCTACGAAATCCTGACAAGTCTGGGAAGTCGGTACTTGCGGTCATATGTCGGCGATTGAGCAAGGCATGGCGTTGCCGCGCCCATCCCATTGCGGTCAGGTGTGAGCCTGGTCGCAGCCTTCAGCAAGGCTCACGGGGAAGGCAGGAGCAACGGCTATCGAACTCCGAACGCCGACATGGCCCCAGCGATCAATCGCGCGAAACACCGGTCCGGACGTCAGGCGCGCCACCTCCACCCAGGCGGCATAGGCTTTACTGGTCAAAGCGGCCTGTAGGGCGCGGCGAACCCGCATGACCGACACGCGGTCTCCAGCAGGCGCAATCCGGAGCCTCCGCCCCGTCACTACAGGGGGACCACCAACTGCCCGTGGTCACACGTGATGCAACGGGGGCAGGCCAGTGTCGCAGTGCGCTATTCGACCAGTGGCGGCTGCGGCGGTCGCACCGACGGGGGCGGCTCTTCACCAGTGATCGCGGTGAACTCGGCACGGGTCAGGTTCTGCGTGTCGCCATTCGACAGATGCAGGACGGCATAGACCTCGCTGTCTTCCTGTGGCAACACCCTCACGCTGACAATATGGTCGAGGTTGAGAAAGTAGCCCGGCCTGAGTTCGATCAGATGCATTGTCTCAGCCGTTCCAGGCTGACGCGGCGGAGTCGTCACCGCTCGCGCAGAGGACCCGTGCCCTCGGCGTGGGCTGGGCTTGTGCTCGTCAAGTGGGGGCTTCTTCTCCATTTGCTTGTCTCCTGCTATGACCCAGGCACGGATGCCATGTCAACAGATGGCCTTGCAGTCGCCGTCGCAAGCGGGCGGCTTCGGCAAGCAGCGAACCGGCGGGCCGGCCTCGTACGAACACACCAGATAAGCACGGTGTACCACGCCGACGTCTTCCGGGAAGAGGAAGTCGCCGATCGTGATTGGCCGATCGTCGCCCAGGAACGGGAACGGGTATTCGATCACGCCATGGAAGAGGCACGGCCAGTCCTCGCTCGCCACACACGTCAAAAAGTAGCGGTCGCAGCACGCCTCGCTGTCGTCCTCGCACGCGCAGTCGCGACCGGGCACAAACTCGATCTCATGGTTGCGCGCGTCGCCGCAGCCCTGGGCCTCGAACCAAAGTTCCATGCGACGCATGCGCACCGGCCGCTGGCCCGGCAGGTACGGGAACATGCCGCGGGTCATGCGCAGCGTGAGCGTACGCGTGCAAGCGGGCAGTTCTGCCGCAGGCCCGGCTGCCTTGAATCTTTGCCACGCATCGGCGAAATCCTGCCGCCAGTCGAAGAAGCGCAGTCCTGCGCCGGGAAGCAGGCAGGATGCGGCGGACCAGCTTGCCTTTCGCAGCAGCGCGCCGCCTTCGCGAGCGGTGTAGCTCAACTGGACAATCAGATCGCTTACCGTGTCAATGTCGAACGCGTTGGTCTCGATGGGCAGCTCGATGCGCCAACGGCTGACCGCCCCCGCGTACTCGAACGGCAGGTAGCGCTCGTCGCGGAAATTGAGCTCGAACAGTCCTGAGTCGTTTTGCCCGGAGGACGTCGCAATGGCTTCGGTTGCGCCGTAGCGTTTCACAATGCGTGGATCATCCGCGATCGCCTCGTAGCGCCGGCGCTCGCAGCAGCCGCACGTGCACTCGCCCGGGCAGCAGTCTTCGACGTCGAGCAGTGTGGGCTCGATGCGCGTCGCGCTGCTCAGCAGCGTCAGCTTGCAGTGCACCCCCGTGTAAGGCCCGGCGACCGAGGGAATCGTCAGGCTGACGGTCTTGATGCGGCGCAGATAGTGCCCGGGGTACTCGCGGTCGAGGCGCCATTCCGGAATCCCGATCTCGCACATGCCGGTGACCTTCAACTGCAGGAACGCGAGCGGGAAGTCCAGCCGCAGCGACAGCCGCGTGACCAGTTCCTGCTCGCGCCTGTTCTGGTCGAAGTACGCCTTTTCCATCGCGCGCAGCGACGTCGACAGTCGCTCGCCTGCCAGCAGGCCTTCATGCAGTCCATCCCAGACATCCGGTGGCAGGTAGACCTGCGTCGTCAGCTCGCGTTCCAGTTGGAACGCGCGTTGTGCCTGGCGCGCCCAGCACCAGGCGATCTCGAACATCTGGTGATGCAGCGCCGCCATCTCCTGCTGCAGGAACAGGTAGAGCGCGTGATTGGTAAACTTGTCGCGCAGGAAGTCCTGCAGTTCTGCCGCCTGTTGCTTTTGCTGTACGAGGTTGTTCAACTGCCGCAGCGCCGTGTCGCGGCGCCGCTCGGCGCCGAGGATCTGCCGCTCGATCTGCTGTATCTCAATGTCGAGGACAGTGACCTGGAAGATCCAGTCTGCCTCGCGACGATCCCATCCACCCTCGGTCAGTGACAGGCCTGCCTGCGTGCTGGTGATCTCGGCAACCGTGTGGAGAATCCTGGCGGCCGCGGCGAACGCGTGGGCCAACTTGGTGCCGATAGGCATCTGGAACACCGACACCGGGGTTGAGGCGATGCCGGCGACGCCGGTCGTATTGTCCGGAATCAGGTTCATGACCTGGCCCACGCCTTCCACGACGTTGCCGGCGGCGCGCGTGGTCATGGAAACGCCGGTGAGGTTTTGGTGGGCCTGCTCCTTGGGGATCAACCCGTTGGCAATCAGGTCCCCGTAGTACTGCCGCCGCGCCTGTGCCGCCTGCTTTGTCTTCTGCAGTGCCTGCACTTGCCAGTCCGCTTCGCGGAATTCCATGCGGCGGATCTCCTCGGTGAGGTCGAGCAGTTGGCGCTCGTGTGCAGCGCGCATTGCCGCGAGGAACTCGGCATCGCCTTTCTCGAACGCCGCCAGCAACCCGGCGCCAAAGGCGCGCACCTCGTTCGCCGTCTCCGCGGCGCGCTGAATGAGGAATGAGAAACGGTACGGACTGGGCGGGCAGCAGCAGCCGTCGTCATCAAGGCAGTTGGCGGCCGCCGTCTTCCATCCGCGCCGTACCGGATTGTCGCCCCAGTAGGATATGTCCAGGTTGGGGACCCCGCCCGCCAGGCGCGCCTTCGTCAGGCAGCGGTGCAGCGCGTCGAGCTGATCGGCGACGCGGTCGTAGATCTCCATCAGGCGCGGGTTGAGCGGGGCGAACCGCGGGATAAATGCGGTGACCGTCTGCGGCTTGATTCCATCATCCTGGCCGAAGATCGTCCGCGGCCGCTCGCCGAGGAATCTCGACAGGATGTCAAGGCGCAGCCGCGCCATGGCGTAGCCCTCTGGAGCGTGCCGGCACATCGCCGCCTGCGCATGCTCAAGCAGCGTTTCGAGATACGCCAGGACTACGCTTCGCTGCCGGGACGCGAGATCTGTCTTCACCAGCGTGTCGCAGCAGGGATCCTGGTCGGCGCGCACGCTGCCTCCCGTCGACGCCGCCGTGCCCGGTGTCAACACTGCCACGGTGCCGCGGCCGGCGGGAACCGTGGGAGTGTTCGGATTTGGCCCGCCCGGTCCACCCGGAACGGTCGTCCCGGGAACCGTCCCGGTGGACGGCGGTGGCAGCGTCCGACAGGTCGCCCAGCGCAGGTCCTTGTCGCCGGGCGCGAAATACAGTTCGTACCATTTCAGTGCCGCCTCATAGCGGCAGTGGGCGCGAAGCGTCCCGGCGACCGTTATCGCAGTCGAGTAGAGCGAAGGCTCGAGCGGGGCGCCGGGCGTGAAATAGACGAAGAACGGATATGCCGGGAGCAGTGGCGCGAGCGGTGCCGGAGCGGGGGGCGTCGCGATCACCTCGGGCAAGACGACGGCGGTATCCGGAGCGATGTCATACCGGAAGCCCCACGGCGCCGGGTCCGTATGGCCAGGCGGGGGCGCCGGCGCGTTCGTGATCCGGAACCGTAGTGAATCAACGTCGCGGCCGAGGAATTCAAGCTGCGGCTCGCCGCCGGCAGGATTTACATGCGCGCCGTCGTCAGTGATGCGCGGGGTCTGGAATTCGCCGTTATGCACACGGCACCATGCGAGCTTCACCATAGGCCGCGTCGGCCAGACCAGCAGCTGTGGCAGGCGGTTACGGCGATGCCAATCGGAGGTCATGTCGGGCGGCACGACACCCCAGTCCGCGTCCTGATACAAGGATGGATCTGCAGGATTCAGAACACCCGGATCGTAGTACTCGGAGTTCACCAGCCAGAAGTAGTATTCGTCCATGACCGGGGGATGCACGCGTCCGCAGTCGGCACAGCACGCGGAGGTCTCCTTCTCCGCCAGCATGAACGACGACGTGGCGGGCGGCTCCCCGGCAGCGGCAATGCGCAGGAATCGCGTGCCGAGGCGGACTGCTGCCTGGAGCCAGAGCGGGAGCTGCGGCGGGGCAGCGCCGGACGGCGTTCCCGTGGATGCGTTCGCAGGCGCCGTAGCGGCGAGCCCCCGACCAGCGGCCCCCGGAACGTCGTTCGTGCCCGGCGTCGGGCCGCCAGGCAGCTGGCGCTGCGTCGGCGCCAGCCAGCTCGGCCGCGCGTGGCGCTCGGGCCTGCCCATCAGTCCGAGGTTCTCGGGGTGAGGCACTTGCTTCAGTTGCGATGGGTCGCGATGCTGCAGTGCAATCAGTGACGGATGTGCCGGCCAGTATGGCCCGGGCCAGTACTCCATGCCGCCGGGTTGCGGCCCGGTCAATGTGACGCGCCGCAATTCGGATTCGAGGAAACGGAATGCTTCGGCCTGAATCGCGCGTTCGTGCTCGGTCCACTCGGCGTAGTTCTCTTTGTACAGCGTTCGGCGGCGGCAGGCCTGCCAGATGTAGAAGGTCGCGAAGAGCTTGTCCCACGCCGAGGCAAACGCCGGGGTCACCACGAGGGTCGGCTCCTGTGCCAGACGCGCGCGCTCCACGAAGGACTGCACCCCCGTGACCGCCTCCTCAGTGCGGCTGATCTTCTGGCAAATGCCCGCGTCGACGTCGATCAGCAACAACGCGCTGAGATCCTTCGCCGACGTCGCGAACACGCCTGGCACAAACGGAAGCGGGACCCGGTTCATTCCGGTGAGATACGCGATCAACGCGGTGCGTCCCCGTTCGCGCAGCAGGTTGTTAAGATGCTCGATGTCGGCGTAGCGCAGCGGGTTGCCGCGTTCGATCATGCCATCGCGGTAGAACTTCGTCAGGTTCGCGTTGCCGGTGGCCATTGCCGCCGGCGCGCTCGCCGCCCAGACGTCGGTCTGTGCCTGGGCGAGGTCGAGCGGAACGAACGCCTTGAGCAGGCGCCGCACCCACGATGCGGCATGCCAGACGCGGATGGCCCAGCGATCGTCCGACAGCCTGATCCAGTCGACGCTGACGCCGTCGTGGTAGTCGAGGACCAGCGCCGCATGATCCATGTCGACGCCCAGGTCCATCAGTAGCGGCACGGGATCGGCGGGCTGCTGGTTCGATGCCTCGACGAAGCAGAGCCATGCCAGGCGCTCAGCCCGGTGCCGGACCTCCCGCCGCATCACCGTGTAGTCGTACAAGCGCTCGAACCAGTCGAAGAGCGCCTGCCGTCTCCTGGCGGACGGCATCGCGCGCTGGTCGATTGGCGCGGGTGGCTTGCGTTCCGGGTCGCCGTTGTAGGTGTCGCCCACCGGCAGGAAATTGAAGTCCAGATGCGCACGGTGCGACGTAAAGGGAACCCCGGGAGCGTAGGTGACGCCGGCGAACAGCCCTGGCGACGACAGCATGTACTCGATCTCGGACACGTTTGCCCGGGCCATCAGACGCGCCGACAGACGCAGCCGGTGGCAGAACAACAGCGCCTTGAATGCGCGCTGATAGGTGCGCCGGATGTCGCGCAGGCTGCTGGTGTACTGCAGTGCCAGGTACGCCTTTGCCGCGGGCACGACCGCCTGCGCGCTCTTCAGCTCACCCGGAGAGACGTCGCGATACAAGCGCTCGACCGGCAGTTCGGCGATGCAGTCATCGGTATCCGGGCCCTGGTACTTCACCGTGAAGCCGGTGCGGGCGTGCACCAGCTCCTGCTTCTCGTCGAACTCCGGGGGCGATTCCTCGAAGTCGATATCGATGAAATAGGCGCCGCGCTTCAGATGCAGCGGACCGGACGCGTGGTCGGGCGCCGGCTCGTCCGCCCACCGATAGTTCAGGAGGCGGAACGTCTTCTGGCCGCGCCGCAGGTTGACGCGCCACTTGTTGTGGCTGCACGTCTCGAAATCGGGCGCCTCGCAGTCCGGCGCCGGCGCGCCGGCGAAGAATGTGTAATTGCCGGATTTCTCGACGATGAGCACGCCCGTCCAGCGCGCGGTGAAGCCTTCTGCCCCTGCGAGCGGCAGGCCGTCCGACTCACGGATCGCCAGCCCGTTGCGCAGCACGGCGAACTTCAGTTCCGCCGGCGGCAGCGTGAACTTCAGGTCCGGCACGATCGTGGGAACCGGCGCATTCCATGCATTGCCCGCTTGCGAGAAGACCGTCATCGGTCCGCGCAGTTCAGGCCATGAGCTCCCACTCGCGCCCAGCACCTCACCGAGCAGTCCGGTGCCGGTGAGGCCGGTCAGTGCGGCAAAGGCACAGCCCGCCGGCTGCGGCCATGAGAAGCTGGCGGGGGGCTTGCCGCTGTCTTGCTCCCACGCCGTCGCTGCCTTGTTCTCGTCGCCGAGCAGGCGGCGAAGGATCAGCCACGCCAGATCGGTTTCCGCGTCGGTGCCGTCAGAGGCGTAGCCCACATGCGCGGCAAGATGCTCGGCGACGATGTGCGCGCGGTGTGAGAACTCCACGAACGCGCGGCGGAAGTATTCCCAGCGCCGGGTCTCATCCGCTTCCTGGACCAGCGCTTGTTCCGCGGCGGCGAGGCTGGGAAACAGGAATGAGAAACGCGCGAGCTCGGCACGCGGGGCGAAGTACAATTGCTGCACCGCCTTGCGCTCGGCGTCGGTCAACTGCTCGATCGCGTTGAGCTTGACGAGCACGTCCAGGTCGTGGAACGGCAGCGACATCGCCAGTTCCTTGGCGACGGCATCGTACTGGAACGGTCCGGGATGCGGGAAGTTCCACATGCTGGCGACGGTGGCCCCGAGGGCTGAGCGATACTGGCGCGCCTGGGCGCTGACGGGAAGCCCCGCGTCGGCGAGCGTCTCGGGGAAGAAATGCTCCCCAAGCTCGCGCAGGGGATCGGTGCCTGTCGCGGGCTCGTAGCCGAACTCGGTCCGCATCGCAGTAACGAGGCCGGTCCAGGTCAGCGCGGCGATTTCCTCTTCCGTTGCGTGGACGTCCAGCAGCTTGCGCCGCAGGCACCACAGGTCGTACGGATGCCCTTCCTCCGGGAAGTCGAACGGCTGATCGAGCGCTTCGTTCTTGTCCTGCTGGCAGAACGGATCGTCGCCGTCGAGATGCTGGTCGACCGAGAACAGATACAGCAGCTCGCCGGTGGTGAACCACGAGCCGTAGACCTTGGCCAGGATTTCCGTGAAGCGCAGCGTGCTGGTCGGCTGCGCATTCCACGGCCTCGCGGCCGGATCGAAGCCGCTCAGCAGCGACAGCGTGTCGAGGTTGTCGCGCAGGATCTTGATGAACTCGGGCGGACGATGGCGGCGGTGGCTGCCTGGACGCCGGCCGGGCGCGTGCTCGCGCTCGGCGCGATCCTCGATGCGCCCCAGCAGATGTTCCACTGCCCAGTCGAACGACGAGGCGGGCGCGGCGGCCCACAGGCCAAGCAGGCGCGTGCGTGCCGATCCGGTCGCGTTCGGTGCCGCGTCCGGATCGGTGCCCAGCGCGAGCCGCCAGTCGTCTCGCAGGATCTGGAAGGCGGCCAGCTGACGGATGAAGCCCGGGTTGACGTTGGCACCCTGGAACAGGCCGAGCACCAGGCAGATGTCACGCAGGTCCGCAAAGCTGTAGCCCGCGCCGGGCAGGCACTTGAGCGATCGCCACAGGCGGATGAAGACCATCAGCCGCAGCAGCGCATCTTCGGGCGTGGGCGGATTGACGAACCTGATAATGAAATCTTCCGGGCAGCACGGTTCGCAATCCGGCAAGCCGGCCGTCGTCCGCCCGGCCGCGGTCCCCGGCGCTGCCGGCTGCCGTTCGAACTCGACGAACTTCGATTTCCAAAGCTCGAGGAACTCGCAGTATTCCAGTCCCGTGCGCTTGAGGAACTCCGGCACGCGCAGAACGATCACCTTCCAGTCGATGCCGTTGATCGTGGCCGACGGGAAACCGTACATCTTGAGCAATTCGGCCGGGCCGATTGGATCGACGTACAGGGTCTTGTACTCGGCCGGGGAGAGGCGCAGGTACTCGATCGCCAGTTCGATCCGCACCGGATATCGCCACAGCTGCTTCTGGAAGTCGACGGCCTCCTGCTTGGCGTCGATCGCAAACTCGGTGATCTGTTCGCGGAACGCGCGCATGGTCCCGAACCGCGACGTGCCCATGGCACACAGATACGTGCGCGAAATGTCGAGCGGCTGCGAGTAGGGTAGCAACGGTGAGGAAAAATCGCCGGCGAGCTTCTCGTAGGCGCCGGGCTTCTTCACCGGCGTTGCAGGCGTTGAATGCTCCGGCAGTGCGGCGAACAGCGAATCCGGCGCGTGCCCCACGCCGTCGCCATCGTCGGCGGGTCTCAGCGTGTGCCCACTCAGCGTCGTGGCGCTTGTGTCATAGACGACGCCAGGGGCGCCGTTGTCGGCGAGGTCTTCGAGATTCTCATTGACGATATCGATCAGCGGCAGCGTGGTGTGAACGTTTGCAGCCGTGGCGTGAAGGCTGCCAAGCGCACCGCGGCGCGGCGCGATCAGCCCGCCGAGTGTGGCGCCGGTTGCCGCCGGATGCTCGCATGTCGCGCCGATGCCGGTCGCGAGCAGATCCTGCAGATACTTCACTGGCCCGAGCGGCGACAGGTGCCATGGCGGGATGCAGTTGATGAGCAATCCGTCCGGGTTGACTGGCGTGAACGGACCGGGAGCGGCCGGCGGCGGGGTGCCCGTCGAGCCGCCGGCCTCGGCCTGAATTGCCGCGGCAAACGGATAGGCCACCGTTCCCGTCAGCGCGTACTCGAATTCGGCGGCAGATAGCGCCTGAATCTGCGCCCGTGAGGTGAATCCGCGCGCGTAGAGCGCCTCGAGCAGCGAGAACTGCAGCGCCGCCGGCCCGACGCCGGTGGTTGCGCGCAGCAGCTCATCGATCGCCTGGAGTGCGTCAAGCAGCCACGCCTGCGCCGCCGGATCGCCGGGAAACACGGCTTGCAGCGCATTCACAATGGCGGGGGCACCCCAGTTCGCCACTGGGAACGCGAAACCGGGAGCGGCCGCGACGAACGCCGCGAAGGGATCGGCGCCGGCGATTGGTATCGACAGCGCGTTAGGGATTGCGCCTTGCGGCGGCGCCGGTGCGATCGACAGCACTTCGAAGTACTTGCGTAGCTGGCGGACGAACGCCTCGACGCGCTCCTCGGGCGTCCCTGGATTGGTGAAGTCCGGCAACAGGGCGACGTTGCCGGGCAGGAAGAACGCATACCAGTCCTGGACCGTGCGCAACTTGAGCTGCCCGGTATCCGTGACCGGGATCGCCTTGATGGCCGCGATCAGACTCGTCGATGGCGACGGCACCACCGTCTGCTGCGTCACGACGGCGAGAACCAGATCGAGGTGCCCTGCGACGAGCGCTGCCGGGAACGGATTCTGCTGCCAGAACGGGTCGATCGACGGCGCCATTTGGCCAAGCCATGCCGTGACCAGTGCGTTCACGTTGGCGTTGAGCGGACAGAGCGGGGGACGCTGCACGCGGCCGCGGCCGATTGCGGCAAGCCGGCGTGCGGCGTTCTCGGGCGTCGTGGCCGGGGCGGCGATGATGTTGGTGTCAAGCGCGGCCTTGACGGAAGCAACGATGCGCGACTCGTCATCGTCGGTGGCCATCCGGTAGCGTTCTTCCGCGGTCACGTTGGTGGCCAGGACCGCCGAAAGCGCATAGAAGTATTCGGCGGGAACCTCGAAGTCCAGCAGCAGGCCGCCGTCGTTTACGACCACGGCGTCCGCCTGGCGGATGGTCACGCCCGGGGCCGGGGGAAGGCCGGGCTCGACCGGGAAGCGCAGGCCGACACGGCCCGGGTTGGCGCTCTGCTGCCCGGCCCACACCGCGGCTGACGCGGCGAAGACATACTGCGCGAGGCGGTCCGAGTTGGCGTTCTGGAGTGCGTAGTACCCGAGCAGGCTGGCTTCATACTGCTTCCGGTCCATGTCCGCCTTGTCGCGCTCGTCGGCGCTCCACGACGTGTCGGTCGGCGGGCGCGTATACATGTCCTCGAGCCGGCGGTTGTTTGGCCGTTCGGGGGGCGGCGCGATCTGGCGGTTCCAGATGATCTCGCGCGCGACCTGGCGCGACTGCGCCACGGTCAGCGGGCTTCTGTTGGCGAGGGTGGCACCGCCCCCTGGGTCCTGCGCCAGCACCTTGTCGATCGCGTTGCGCAGCGGCAAGAACTTCGGTGGGGTGCCGTCCGGTGGCAGCTCCACGAAGGCCGCGTTCGGATCGAGGGCCACCGCGGGATCCGGCAGGACCACGACGACGGCGGGTGGGTCGACTGCGATGTATGTCAGTGGATTGTTCGCGATCGGCAGGGTCTCGACCTTCACATTGAAGTCGAGGCGCTCGTACGCAACGAGCTGCGTGCCCTGCTTGATCTCCAGGCGCAGATCGCTGGTGTTGAACTCGGTCGCAGGCGGGACCAGTTCGATGATCGCGGTCGCTACCGCTTCCAGGCGCACGTCCGGATCCGGGGGCGCGGGAAACGGGTTGATCTGCACCGGATACACGGAGAAGTGCTGCACGATGCGCTGGTTGGCGGGGTTGAACGGCGGCCCGACCGCATTGATGCCCGTGTTCGGGATCCAGGCGCCCTGCGCCTGCCCAACCAGCGTGCCGCCGGCGGAGTTGCCGAACGACAGGTCGAATGCGCGGATTGACAGGTTGTTGAGATAGCTCGTGAAAGCGGCGCCGCTGGCCGGCTTCATCGGAGCGAGGCGCACGAGGATGACTTGTGGCATGGCGCATTCCCCCTATAACACTTCACCGATCCGCGTGTTCCACGGAACGTCACGGCGAAGCCGTATTTGTTTGGGGCCTGGAGCCCCACAGCATTTGCCAAGCGCGCTCGACCAGAGGCACAGCAAGGGGTCCAGCAAGCCGCTCAAAAATCTGTATAGATTAGGATGCGAGAAAGAGTCCGAAATTTCATTCCGGCTTCTCGCTCGTTTTGCGAGTCACGACATTCAAATATTTTCCTTTCAGACTTTCCGTTTTGATTGTGTTGCTCTGTTGCGTGAATCGATGCCAGCCAATGTCGCTACGGCGCCATGGCGTAGATGTTCGCTTGTCGCTGCCATATGATGAAACACCTTCGCTGCCGAAGACTTCAAGGCCAGTAATCTTTGCTAGCCGATAAGCGAAGGTATCCTCAATCGGTCCGGTCCATGTGGACGAACCGACATGCGTACCTTCTTTGCCGCCAGCGGTTCTGCACATTCCCAAGACAATGGTCGCGTCCTTTTCGAACGCGATCTTCTTGTCATTGATCATTTTTTCCAAGTCTGAAAGTTTGGCTGCACGCTTGGCGTCGAACGTGGCAGTGCCCGGCGGCTTGTCGGTGTACAGGCCGGCGCCAGGTCCTTCACCGCCCAGTCCAAAGGGTGTGCCATGCGATAGGACCACGAGTTCCTTGATCGACCCGGCGTTCTTGAGTGCCTCGAGAAACGCTTTGCCGGAATCGACCTGCACGACATCATAGCCTTCGGCCTTCAGCGCGGCCTCAGACGCCTTATACTCGTTCTGAGACTGACGATAAGCACCCCACAATTTTTTATTTGCTTCGTATTTTTTCAAATCAGAAGAATATTTCTTTTTCGCTTCTTCATATTTTTTCATGCTTTCTGCGAATGCTTTTTCAGCTTTATTCTTATCTTTTTCGTACTTCGCCTTCTCTTTATCCGAAGCATTCTTTCCGGGGGCTTTGATCGTCGGCTTCTGGGGCTTTATGGGCTCCTTAGGTTTGGGGAGTTCCTTGCCCGCCGGCTTGGATTCATTGTGCATGACAATGGCGAGCTTTTTGCCGCTCTGGCCGTCAGGATCGACGAAGCCCGTCGGATTGCCGAAGCAGTATTGGTAGAGGTTGGGACCTTCCTCCTCGCCTGCCGGATCGCAGGCCGTCCATCGCCCGAGCCACGGCGCGTAATACCTCGCCCCGTGGTAATACAACCCGCTCTCCTCATCCTGCTCCTTGCCGGTATACCGATACCGTTTCGCTGTCTCCGTCTGGCTGCGTACGGCCTGATAGGTCGAACTACCGTAGGGTGCGTATTCCTCGTAGGAAATGATCTGCGCCTGTTCATCCAGTTCCAGGCTGGCTGAGCCGAGGTGGTTGCCGAACTGGTAGCGGATTAGTTGCCGGGGTGCGTGGTCGCCGCCCGCCGAGTCAAACGTCCGCGTCTCCACCACCGCAATGCGCTGCTTGTCGTCCATCACGTGCAGCGTCTCGCGCTCCAGGGTGGCGGTGTTGGCGTCAATGGGGCCGCCGTGCTTGCGGAAGATCTCGAAGCCGCCGAGGTAGATGCGCTCTTCGGTAAGGCCCGGCGCTTTCTCCCACACCTTGCGCACGCGCTGGCCTGAGGCGTCGTAGACGTACCAGGCCGCGCCGCCACCGCCCAGGTCGGTCTGGCGCAACTGATCCTTGTAGTCCCACTGCATGTTGGGCCCGAGCAGGCCGCCGCCCAGGTGCGGCATGCGCAGCATGTTGCCGTGAACGTCGTGCAGACAAGTTTCCGGCTGCGGCGTGTTACCCGCCGGGTTCAACGTGGTACGGGTCAGGCGGTTGCTGGTCTTGAGCAGCGCACCGCCGTTGCCGTCTTCGATCAGACTGGCTTCGAGATAGTCGTAGGCGCGTGTCCAGCCCGGATGCGCCGGGTCGTTGCCGCGATGCTGCATGTGCAGGAAGTTGCCGACGGCGTCGTACACATAGCGCTCGATGTACGTGCCCATGGCGTTGCCGTTGCCGGGGTGGTCGAGTCCTGTGTGGAAGGCGTTGGATCCATCGGGTGCCGTTGGCGGCTTTCGCTCGCCGCTTGCCAATTGACCGAGGTGTTCGCGGCCGGTGGCCTGGATCAGGCGGTAGAGGGCGTCGTAGACGTAGTCGTTGCTCGGTTCGACGCGCTTGTTCCGGAAGTAGATGGTCTGCTGCGCGTCGTCCTGGATGTGGGTGAGGTTGCCGGCCGGGTCGTAGGTGTAGTGCAGGTTCTGCACCTGCTTGCCCGGCCAGCCGGCAACGGGCGGCTGTGGAACGTCGCCGGGGAAGTCCGCCGTCTTGCGCTTGGTCAGCAGTTGGGTGAGGCGGAAGGTGAGCGGGTCGTAGCGGTAGAAGGTGCTGGCGCCGTTCTTGTAGTCGATGAGCAGGCGCTGGCCCTTTGCGTCGTAGTCGATGTCGGCGACGCCGACCAGCGATGGGGCCTCGTTGGCCGGGTCGAGTAGTGCAGCAGGTTCGGCAGCGCGTTCCAGCCACACGTCCAACCGTTCCAGCAGGTTGGCCTCGTTGAACACCGGCTGGATGACGTTGAACTTGCCGCGCCCCAAGCTGCTGCGCGGCGCGATGGACTGGATGGGACGGTTGAGTGCGTCGTAGCAGGTGCCGGCCTCGAAGGTTTCGACGTCGAGCTTCGGGTCGAGCAGCCAGTCGGGGATGGCGGTGTAGTCGCTGACCAGTTGCCGCGTGCTGTGCAGCTGCCTTTGAAATCGTACGCATCGGTCGGATTGCTGTTGGCATCCATTCGCGCATTGGTCGCGACGCCGGCCGAATCGAAATGGCGATACATGCGGGTGCGCAAGTTGAGCACTTCGGCGTTGCCCAGTGTCTCCCCGTACTCGATCCTGTCGACCAGGATCTCGCGGTTCAGGGTGCGCGGGTCGGACTCGTTGGTCGTGCCGCGCACGGTCTGCTCGACGGGGCGGCGCAGCAAGTCGTAGGCAGTGGTGAAGTTGTGTCCGCGGCTGTCCCAGGCTCGGATGGGTTTGCCGCCCACCTCGTTGAGCATCCAGCGCGCGCCGGCTTCCATGCTGAGCTGGTGGATGCGGTTGCCGAGCATGTCGTAGGCGTAGCGCATGACGATGCGGCCGAGCGGGTCGCCCGCCTGCCGGATGGCGTCGCGCACGGCGCGCTGGTTGCCTTCGATATCCAGCTCGACGCGGGTGGCGAAGCTGTCCTCGCCGCCGTCGAGGTCGTGACCGAGGCACACGACGCGGTTGCGCGCCACGGTGAAAAAGGGGCGGCCGAGCGCATCGAAATGCGCGGTGGTGGGCGTGTCGGCATGTGCTGCAGCCCGTTGGGCAGCGTTACGCTCGTCCGCTCCCAGGGCGCCGCCAATGCGTTGTACATACCAGGTTTGCCAAGGCTGCGCGGGATTGGCCGGCGGGGCCTTGAAGAACTCGGCGACGTAGCCGCGGATATCCGAGTCGGTGCGAGGGTCACCGGTCTGGGCGTTGCGCGCGGCACAGGTGTCGTTGACGTCGTAGGTGGTCTGCTGCCAGGGGTCGAACACCACCTTCTCGTAGGTGTGGTTCGGGTGCAGCGTGGCGATGACGCGCTCGGCCGGGTCGTAGAACAGCACCGGGCTGACGCCGGCCATGATGCCGAATTCGTAGTCATGCGTGGCGCTGAAGAAGGGCTCGTACTGGCGGACCGGCTTGCCTTTGTTGTTGAAGATGGCCCAGCCGCTGCCAACCCAGCGTGGATTGACGATGGGCGCGGCCAGGTTGCTGACATCCAGCGGTCCCGGCTCGGCCTGGATCTTCTTCTGGATCTCACGGCCGAAGCCGTCGGAGTAGGAGAAGCTGAGCTGGATCTTCAGGCCCTGGGGCGGCAGCGGGCTGCTCGCGTGGGTTTCGCGGGCGAGTGTCGCGGCGCAGGCGGGCTGCCACTTCGTCGGGTCGTTGGGGTGGGCCAGCCGCGTGCGGCGGAAGCGGTCGAGGTCGTAGACGATGCGCGTGGTAGCGTCTTTCAGCAGCGCGGCTGCGATGGCGTGCGGATCGGCAGCACCAAGGCCGTCGAGCTGAGCCTGCGTGAGGTCGGTGACGAAACCAGCCAGTGTGTCACCTTCCATCGGTGCGGGCAGCGGCTTGCCCATCACGGCAGTGCCGACCACCATGCCGAGCGTGTCAAAAGCGACTTCGGTCTGGTTGCGGTTGGGATCGCTGACCAGGCGCGGCTGCAGGACGCGGCAATCGTTGCTATCCACCGTGACGCGGTTGCCGAGCGCGTCGCGGGTTTCGACCATCAGCAGGTCGTGGGCGTCGAAGTCGACGAAGGCGTTCTGGCCGAAGGGGTCGCGGTAGCGACGCGGCAGAAAGAAGTGCTGCCGCGCCTGCGCCAGTTCGGTGGCGGCGTTGTCGGCAGGATTCGTGCTGTAGAAGGCCTGCCCCGAGGGCATCCACCAGTGATCGTCCGCGTCGCTCGCGGGGAAGCGGCTGTCCGTCTTGAGGGTCTGGCTTCGAAGGTAACCACCCCGGTTGCCGGCCTGTCCGCCAAGGACGGCCGCCGGATCGGGCAGCAGGGGTTCGGCCGCCTGCCCCTGGCGCGGACGCTGAAAGGCCTGTTCAATCAGGCTTGGGGTGAAGGCGAGCTTGTAGCTTTCGCCGGGCAGGCCAAACGACTGCGATTCTCCGAGCGGCAAGAGGCCGTTCAGATTGTCGCGCCGGTAGAGGGTGCGCAGCCATTCGATCGGGCGGCGGCGCTGGCTGCCGGCGGCTGTGGCTTCATAAGCGACATCTGGTTCCGTGACCTTGTGGCGTAGCCGGCCGGCAGTGGCAGGATCGGGCTCGACGAAGTCCGTGGCTTGGTAGCGACCGTCCGCACCAGTGGCGGCGTAGCCCGTCAGCTCGAAGGTGATCGCCTCGCACGGCAGTGGGTTACGGCGCGTGTCGGATGACTCAATGGCATTGGTGACACGGCTTTCGGTGTAGGTGAGCAGCGATGTCGTCTGCCGTTCGCGATCCCACTGCGTCGACAGCGGTGAAGCGCGGCGCCCGTAGCCGATAGCCGCTTGCTTGAGCACGTTGCCGTAGTCATCGACCTCCAGCGTCAGCGCGTGCTGGATGCGGGGGTCAGCTGGGTTGCGCTCGTAGTGGTAGCTGAGCGACTCGCAGGGGTAGGTGAAGAAGACGGCGTGGCGGTTGGCGCCACGGGGCTGCAAGGCGCGGATGCTGAAGTTCTGCTCGGTGACGGTGTAGGGCGTACGGGCACGCTGGACCTGATCCGGCGTGGCGCCGGGGTGGTCGGCGTCATCGGCATAGACCTCCTGGCGCAGCATCGAGCCCTTGAGGGCGCGGCAGGCTTCGCGCTCTTCTTCCAGGGTCAGGCCAGGCGGGACGATGGTGTCATTGAGCAGAAGTGGCCGCGCGGTTTCGACGGTCAGTCCGGGCTCACGGAAATACTCGTTCTCGAAGTGGCGCGAGACGCGTTCCCGACCGAGGTAGACGCCGGTATGAAACCAGGTCTTGGTGTGCACGGGCGGCACGTGCGATGCGGCGGCGATGTTGTCTGCCGGGACAGTGCCACCGGCGAGGGCGGCGAACTGCTCCGTGTCCCATTGCTCGACCATCCCGAAGCCACGGAACTCGCGTTCCTCGCCGTCGAAATAGCCGTGGTGGTAGGCGTAGCGGGTGACGAAGCGGTTGCGGCTGATATGGTCGTAGGTTTCGACGCGTTCGACCACGTGCACCGGGAACGGCAGCCGGGTGATCCAGGGTTCGCCGTCGCGCTTGTCCTGCAGATAGTACTTGGTCGAGGGGGAGTAATCGACGCGGGTTTCTGCCCCCAGGTTGTTGATGGTCTTGACGAGCAGATGCGGCTTGCGGCCGCCCATCAGGTTGACATAGCGCATCGGTCGCCACGCATCGCCCGGCAGGGGCGAAGACCAGACCAGGCAGGCCGTGCCGTTGCCGAGCAAGTCGGTGGGCACGATGCTCACCAGGTCATCGATGCGCGGGAACACGTTCAGCTGATGTGGCTGGCTCCAGGCGTTGCCGGATTGGTTGAAGTGCAGGCGCACGCCGTCGCGGTGCAGGTAGATGATGTCGGTGGTGCCGCTGCCGTCGATGTCTGCCAGGCGGAGGCGCTTGTGGTCGAACTGGTCGCAGTGGTCGAAACAGGCCGAACGACCGTTCTCGTCTTCGAAGATCATCGTGACCTTGGCACCAAAGCGGCAGTAACCGAGGTTGGGCCAGTAGCATATCTCGCTGTTACGGATGCGCACCAGGTCCGAAAGACCGTCACCGCTCATGTCCGCGAGAAAAATGGATTGCGTGCCATCCGAGAACACCAGGCGGGGACCTTTTTCCTCGTCCAGCGCCTGGGCAACGCGGCGAGCCGAGGCGAAACCCTCCTCGGCGAGCGAGGCGTGCCACACGAAGGCGTCGTTTTCCGTGATGAGTACATCGGCGTGTCCGTCGCCGTCGAGGTCGACGAGCTTGAGGTTCGGGTCGCCGAAATCGCGGTCCAGGCGCGCGGTGAACGGACGGAAGGGCTGCCAGCCTTCGGCGTCGTCGTGTTCGTACAGGCCGGGGGTGGGGCCGTCCATGACGACGACGTCGGGCTGCCCGTCGCCGGCCAGGTCCAGGAACTCGGCGCCGGCAGTCAATGCGATGTTGGGCTTGAGGGCGACGGTTTCGAGCGGGGCGAACTGCACCGTGTTGCTGAGCGGGCTCCGGTTCCGCTTATAGAACCATGCACCGGCCTGCTCGGTGAGGATGCCGGGGATACCTTCGCCATGCAGATCGGTCCAGCGGTAGGCGCTGCCGTCCAGGCCGATAGGGAGGTTTTCGAGACTCGCCGGATCGACCTCCTCGACGTCCTCCTGCACGGTGGGCTCGGTGTACTCGAACTGCACCGGTGGCAGGCTGCGACTGTCATAGCCACCGTTGTGGCGGCGGTAGCCGGTCTGGGTGACCGCCTTCAGGAAGGTGTAGACAGGGTTGCGCACGCTGGCCGGATCGACTTCGTCCGAGTAGATGAAATCGGTCGAGCGCACCAGGCAGTTGCGCTCCACACCCGCCTCACCGGGGAAGTGATGGAACATCAGCACGCGCTGGCAGATCCGGTAAGTGCGGACCTCGAAGCCGGCGCGGTAGGAGGAAAACGGATCCTGACGCGCGGGCCAGGCGCCTGCGTCGTGGGGCGTCGGCGCGTTGGCATCATGCTCGCCGTAATCGAAGACGGCCTCGAACAGCCAGGCATGGCTGCCGTCGTCAGTGATCCGCGCGCGCGCAGGCTCCGGCCAGGCAGCGTCCGCCTTCAAGACTGGGAAGTAGGGCACACGATTGCCGTAGCGGATGGATTTGAGATAATGCTGCGCCTTGCGTGTCTCGTCCGAGCGGTTGCGCTCGTGCGCCTTGGGCACGGCGTGGCCGTCAGAGTCCTCGAAGATCCGCGCCGAGTCTTCGGCCTTGTAGCCGTAGACGATGACATTGCCCTTGTCATCGTGACTCTGGCAGATCAGCCAGCTGAAGATGCGGCTCCCATCCATGGGGTCTGCGATGCGGCTTTCGGGCGTCTTGCCGTACCAGGTGGTGACGTTGTCATTGGAAAGGGAACGCCAGAATACGTCGGTTGCGTCGCCAGTGTTGGTCCAGCGCTCGATACGGGCGAAGAGGCCATCGATGCGCGGCCGGTAGCAGCGGATGCGGTAGCTCTGGCCAGCTACAGTCCTCGGTGGAAGCTCTTCTGGCACCCACTTGCCGCTGGCATCCTGTGCGAGGACCGGCACCAGGTCTTCCGCGCCCGAGAGAATGAAGACGTCCGAGTCGATGGAGTCGAGAAACTGGGGGAGGCCCTTGTCGGTCTTGCGCGTGATCGATGGCAGGGAAAGGCTCCAGCCGAAGCCGAATGGACCATTGCCGGCGCCGGAGTCGTAGGAAAGGGAGAGTTGAGGGCCAAAGCCCGATCGGCCTGGGCTGGTGCCGATGGGCACCGACAGCGAGCCGGTGCCGGTGACCGGATTGGCGGCAAACTTCTCGCCGAGACCGCGGATCGCGCCCCCGCCCTTGGGCAGCGCGATCGACGGCACAGCCGGGCGCCGCGTCTGCTGTTCGCCTGGGGTCTCGCCCGCTGCCGTGCCTGGTGTCATCGCAGGCGCTCCCGCTGTGTTGCATTCTTCTTACGTAATTGCACGGGGACGCACGTGACGGCGGTCCGGGCACTGCAAGCAGCGTAGAAGACGGCGGCCAAAGTGCAACTGCCCGCGGTTTCAGTCTGATCTGCACGGGATTTTCGGGCTCGATGCCCACTTGCCGCGCCAGGCCCATGGCACCAACTCGTGCGCCGACGTCATGGACCACGCGATCGCCCATCGTGAAAGAGAGCGTGCAAAACCTGGGGAGCCCCCAGGGACGGCCTATTCGGAATCTGGCTTCGCGCTGGCTTCGGGTGGACTACGCTGATGGTATCGCAAGGGGGGGAGCGAACCATGCGCTTGATCATCGAAGCCAGATTGGCCGACAAAGGGCAGCGACACCGGCCAAGATTTGACCGAGTCTTGGCCGTGATTGAGTGCCCTGACTGTAGCCTTGCCGAGGTGGGCCTGACCTTCGCGGAGGGCGGGCGCTGCCGGGCGAGCGATATTCTTTGGGTCTCCCGCACTTTGTGTGACGGCCGAGTCTGGGGCTTGATTTCAGGCCGATTTGGCCGTACGTTGATCGTTACCATGAGACAAGTTCTCGGTGGGATCGATCGTATTCTCGCCCGTGTTGGCAAGCGCTTCGTCTCCAGCGACGTGCAAGAGGAGACCATTACGGTCGAAGCCTGCGGTACGGTTCGCGCGGCACCTTGTCCGGCCTGCAGGGCAAGGCACCGCTTGTCCAGGTACCCGTGCGTACGATGCCGTGCGAGGAGTATCCAGGGCTGGAGACAAGGGTGACGCAAAAGTGCATCGCATCTTTCCTGGCGATCACCCCACAATATCTGTCGACGATATCCAAACGAAGTATGCGGGCCGACACGCTCTAGCGCTTCCCATTTCTGGCAGTCGCCGCAGACCTTCCGGGTCTTGCATACAGAACAAATTTTCGATTCGCATCTGCTTACCCGTCACACCTGACCTGCGCGATATCTGCCTTAGAACTCGAGTCTAGAAGGCCGACCACGATGTGCTTAAGTTGTGGTTGCCGGCCATACTAAGTAAAACCGTGAGGTCGGTGCAGTAGTCGGGCTCCGCTGCATCGCAGAACGTCCCCAGTTCAACACAGGAAACGGCTGTCTCGGCGAACAGCAGTTCTGCAAGAGCCCGCCCTCCCACACACTGGCGATTATTTCACCACCCAATCTCGCAGGACGGCCTCTGTATGCTCCCCGCGGCGCGGAACCGGCCCGGGCGTGGTCGCTGGCGTGCCCGAGAAGCGGGGCGCCGGGTTGGCCTGGAGCGTGCCGCCAGTGCGGCTATAGGCCTCGCGTGCCTGCATATGGGGATGGGCGGCGGCTTCGTCGGGCGTTAGCACGGGGGCGAAACATGCATCTGTGCCCTCCAGCAACTCGCACCACGCGGCGCGCGTACGCTGCGAAAAGAGCGTAGCAAGGCGATCGCGCAACTGAGGCCACTTGCGGGCATCGTAGCCATTGTCGAAATCGGCATCCGCCTGGAGACCAAGTCTCTCACGCAGTTCGCGATAGAACTTCGGTTCGAGCGATCCCACTGAGATGAAATGGCCGTCGGCGCAGCGATAGGTGTTGTACCAATGCGGACCGTCGAGAAGGCTCTGCCCGCGCTCGGCGCGCATCCGGCCCGCCGACTGCAGGGACAGGAGCAGGTTGGTCATATGGGCGCTGCCATCTACGATGGCGGCGTCCACCACCTGCCCCTGACCCGTTGACCGCGCGTGCATCACGCCCGCCAGCAGTCCCACGGCGAGATACATGGAGCCACCCCCGACGTCGCCGAGCAGGCTCGGGGGCACCAGTGGCGGATCGCCTGGCTGGCCGGCGTACCAGAGGGCTCCGGAGAGAGCCACGTAGTTAAGGTCGTGGCCGGCGGCGTGCGATAGCGGGCCTTGCTGGCCCCAGCCCGTCATGCGCCCGAATACGAGCCGCGGATTGCGCTGCAGGCAGACCTCGGGGCCCAGGCCCAGGCGCTCCATCACGCCGGGCCGCATGCCTTCGATCAGCGCATCGGCGGATTCCACGAGCTTCAGTACCGTTTCCACGCCTTCGGCCGTCTTCAGGTCCACCGCGACGGAGCGCTTGCCGCGATTCGAGATGGCGTGCGGGCCCAGGTCGAGGTCGTCCGCGCCGGCTTGCAGGCGGTCCACAACGACGACATCGGCCCCGAGGTCGGCCAGCAGCATCGCGCAGAACGGACCTGGCCCGATTCCCGCGATTTCGAGCACTTTCAGGCCGGCCAGTGGCCCCTTCGTATGGCTTCCCATTTTCTGTCCCTAAACATTGTATCGACGGCAATGATGCGGGTACCGGGCGAGGCAGCAGCCCCCTATTTATGAGGGGGGGTACAGCCGGCAGCCACTTCCTATGCTCGCGGAAGCCTGTGTGGCACAAGCGCAGCGGGCGAGGATTACAACAACGAGCAAGGAGACTCCGTCATGGCCCACCGTCATCGACCTGATCCCGCGCCGGCGGCGCGCGACAACCCGTCTACATTGGTGCATTGCCTGCAGCGGTGGGAGCAGGAGCGGCCGGATGCCATCTGTTTCACCCAACCCTTGGCCGATGGCACTACTGTGGACCTCACCTGGCGCGAGGTTGCAGACCAGGCGCGGCGCATGGCTGCTCACCTCGTCGCTCGGCAGTTTCCGCCAGGCTCCGCTATTGCCATCCTCGGCAAGAACAGCGCGCACTGGATCATCGCGGACCTCGCGATCTGGATGGCGGGACATGTCAGCGTGCCGATCTACAGCACGGCCAATGCCGAGACGGTTTCCTACGTGCTCGCGCATTGCGAAGCCAGGCTGATGTTTGTCGGCCGGCTCGACGGCGATGAGGATGGCTGGCGGGCTGTGGCTTCGGCCGTGCCGGCCGGCATTGACCTGCTCAACCTGCCGTCGGGGATCTGCCGTGAAGGTGCGCAATGGCATGACGTCATGGCGGTGACGCCGCCGCTGGCCGACGTCACGCTGCCGGCCCGTGAAGCGCTGGCGACGATCATCTACACGTCCGGTAGTACCGGCCGCCCGAAGGGCGTGATGCATAGCTTCGGCACGCTGTATGACACGCCGGGTGGGGCGGCGTTGCTCTACAACGGCGGGCGCGGCCCTTCGCCAGACGACCGCATGCTGTCCTACCTGCCGCTGGCGCACTGCGCGGAACGGCATGCCGTGGAGGCCACGTCGCTGCGCTACGGTTGCCGCGTGTACTTCTCGCATGGACTTGAAACCTTCGCGGCGGACCTGCACCGTGCTCGTCCCACAGTCTTCATGTCGGTGCCTCGCCTGTGGATCAAGTTCTACCAGGCGGCGGCGCAGAAGCTCTCGCCACGCATCCAACGGATTGCATTTCGCATACCAGTTGTGTCGGGCTTGCTGAAGCGCAAGCTTCTGGTCGCTCTTGGCCTGGACCGGGTGACAAGGGCATTCACCGGCTCCGCAACACTGCCGATGGAGATCATCGCGTGGTACCGCAACCTCGGCCTCGAACTGCTCGACGGCTATGGCATGACCGAGAACTTCACCTACTCGCACTACAACCGGCCGGGTGGGGGTGCGCGCGTTGGCTATGTCGGCACTTGCTTGCCGGGCGTCGAGACGCGGCTCGGGCATGATGGCGAGATCCTTGTCAGGAGCCCCAGCCAGATGCTGGGGTACTACAAGGCCCCCGACGAGACCCAGGCCTGCTATACGCCGGATGGTTTCTTTCACACCGGCGACCGGGGGGAGGTCGATGCACAGGGATGCCTGCGCATCATCGGCCGCGTAAAAGACCAGTTCAAGACCGCCAAGGGGAAATATGTGGCCCCGGTACCTATCGAAGCCCGGCTCGCGGAACATCCGCGCTTCGAGGCGGTGTGCGTAACCGGGCCTGGCAGACCCCAGCCCATTGTCCTCGCGACGCTGAACGAGGAAGCGCGTCGGGAACTGGCCACGGGAGGTGACCGCGCAGCGTTGGCCGGCGAGCTGGAGGCGCTGCTCGATGCCGTCAACGCGCAGTTCGAGCCGCACGAGCGCCTGGACCGGATGGTAGTGCTGCGCGAGCCATGGACGGTAGAGCATGGTCACCTGACGCCGACCCTGAAGATCCGCCGCGCCGCGATCGAGGACGATTTCCTCGGCGGGCTGGCGCGGTGGGACGCGTTGCCGGGACGGGTGGTATTCGACTGATGCAGGCGCACGCCGGACGGCGTGCGTGGCCAGTTCAGTCCTGCAACATCGCAGGCAATGACGGGAGGTGAAAGCCTTCGTACGGTACGCTGCGGTCGTGTGCCGGCAGTGGATGGCCGCAGGGCGCATTCGTCGCGCCCCCATCTACCCGCAGGCAAGTACCGGTAACGTAGGACGCCGCAGGTGAAAGCAGGTAGACGATCGCTGCCGACACTTCTGCCACGTCGCCGTAGCGCTGCAGCGGGATAGCGGCAATCCGTGATCGGATGGTGGCCGCGCCTTCAGCGCTGTAGTTGTCGAATCCACTTGAGGCGATCAGGCCGGGGGCGATGGCGTTGACGCGTACGCCCGAAGCGGCCCACTCGACGGCGGCTGTCTCGGTCAGGTTCAGCATGCCACTGCGCGCGGCGCCGGAATGGGCGAATCCGGGTAGCCCGTTGCCGACAGCAGCGATCATGTTGACGATGGCGCCACCATGGCGCTCCATCCAGCGTGTGTAGACCTCGCGCATGAAGATGAATCCGCCAGTGAGGTTGGTATGCACCACCGCGTTGAAGCCCTTGGTGGTGAAGTCCTTCATGGCGCCGTAGTACTGGCCACCGGCATTGTTGACCAGGCCATCGATGCGGCCACGGGAGGACAGGACGGCGTCGACGGTGGCGATGACGCCGTCGTCGTCGCGGATATCGCAGCAATGGGCCGACGCACTGTGGCCATCGGCGGTGATTTCCTGTTGCACTGCGCGCAGCTTGTCGGCATCGCGGCCGACGAGCGCCACGTGCGCGCCGAGCGTGGCGAGTTCATGAGCGGTACAGCGGCCGATGCCGCTACCACCCCCCGTCACGATAATGGTCTGTCCGGAAAACAGGCCGGGCTGGAAGATGGAGCGGTATGGCATGCGAGTTTGAGATGTTGCCGTGTCCCGCGAGCAAGACACGGCGTGTATCAGCGATAGTGCGTTGCTGGTCAGAAGATATGGCGAATGCCGGTGATGACGCCCACCATATTGGTCTGCCTTGTCATTGAAGGGTAGTTGAACGCATAGGCCGTGACGGCGCTGTCGAAGCTCAGGCTGCCGTTGTGCGCATATCCGACCGACATGTAGAGATTCGTACGCTTGCTGAGGCTGTAGTCAGCCTGGAGGGTGACCTGGTGCATGTTGGCCGGATTGGTCTGCGCGCTGGCTGCAGTGGGGGCCGCCGTACGCACGTCGGCGAAGTAGTACGCGGCTGACAGTGCGAGTGCCGGCGTGACCTGGTATGTGCCGCCGAGCCACCAATAGCCATCGCGGACCAGGGTATTTCCATTGGCGAACTGGGCCATGTTCCATCGGTAGCCGGCGTAGACCTTGTACGGACCCGTGCCGTAGTTGCCGCCGACGGAAACCTTGCGCACCTTGCCGGTCTGGCCGGTCACGGCGGCCGGGTTCCATTGGTCGTAGCCGATGCCGAAGCCGTACCGGTCGATCAGGTACATCAACGAGGCGCCGAACGCGGTGTTGTCGCGCGACGCACCGGGTGTTTCGCCCGCGCCACCGCCGGCCAGCAGGTTACCCGCGGACAGCGCTGGCGTGCCGGTTCCGAACGAGTAGTGCGCCACTGCCTGCACGGGACCGAACGCACCCGTGTACTTGATCATATTGCTCTCGCGGTAGTTCAGTCCCATCCACCAGATGCCGGGTTCATAGGTGACGGCGAACCGTAGCGGGGAGAAGTTGACCTGGCCGTCCAGCATGCTGGTGGTCTGGCGGCCGAGCGTGATCTGGCCGAGGTCGTTCTTCAATCCCACCATGGCTACGCGGTTGAAGAGGCCGCTCGACGGCAGGCCGCCGGTATCCGGAAAGAAGCCGCTTTCCAGGACGAACAGCGCCTTCGCGCCGCCGCCGAGATCCTCGACGCCACGCAAGCCCCAGCGCGATACCGACAGCCCCCCTGTGCTCGGCATGGCAAGACGGCTGCCACCAGTGTTCGGTGAAGCCGGCGATGTTGCCACACGGTTTACATACTCGATGGGGACGTCCAGAACGCCATACAACGTCACGCTCGAAGCGGCCTGGGCTGCGCCCGAAGCCAGCGTGAGTGATGCCACTACCATAGGTAACTGCCTCATGCCGGTGTCTCCAATTGCACTTTTATTGTCGTGTGTTTGCCGCGTCAGCCCGCCGGCGCCGCGGCGGGTGCGGTTGTGCTCACGGTGCTCGCACTCGTGCAGTAAAGCGCCGATCTCCGGCGGGTACTCCCCCTCAGAGTGAGGGGGTGTGCTGCACGGACAACTCACATACTTTTGGCAGGAATCCGGGCACATGGAGCAAAGGAAAGGCGGCACCGGCAGCGAGAAACTCCCTTTCTCGCGCCAGGCGAAAAGCACCCTCGTTCGACGTGCGTCAACCCCCCATGCGTCGTGGCAACAGCTCACGATGGCCGTGCTTTCCCTTGCGCTGGCCTGCGACGTTGATGCGCGTCCACGGTTCATTTCATCGTTTGAAGGACTCAACGTGACGACTCGATCTGACGGCCAGGCGGCCATTGTTGAAAGGACGGGCTTTCTTGGCACAGCCAGGGGTATGGCATGAGCGACAACGCAGTATTGTTTGAGAAGATCGGGAAGACAGCCGTCATTACGCTGAATCGGCAGAGGAAGAAAAATGCACTCGATCAGGCGATCCGGGATGCATTGCCCGAAGTCATCAAGGCCGCACGCGAAGATGAATCGGTTCGCTCCATCGTGCTGACCGGCGCCGGGGGCGACTTCTGTTCCGGAGCGGACCTCCAAGCTGCATCGGGCGAAGCCGGCGACATGGCATTCGCCGGCCGCGGCATGGTTCTCGACTTCCAGCGCTGGTTTGCCGAGATCGCCGACCTCGAAAAGCCCGTGATTGCCGCCGTAGACGGCATCGCGGCTGGCGCCGGCTTGTCACTGGCGCTGGCGGCGGACTTCGTTTTCGCTACACCCCGCGCACGCCTTCTGGCGGCCTTCACACGCATCGGCCTCATCCCTGATCTGTCGCTCTTGTACTTCCTGCCGCGGCAGGTCGGCCTGACACGAGCCAAGGAGATCCTGTTCTCGGCACGGGAGATTCCAGCGGACGAGGCGTTGTCCATGGGCTTGTTGCAGACCATCGTCCCGGTAGAGCACTTGCGTGACGCTGCAATCGAGTACGCGCAGCAGTTCGATCATGCGCCGCCCCAGGCACTTGGGCTGCTCAAGACCATCCTGAATCGCTCCTTCGAGACAGACCGGCACGCCATGACTCAACTCGAAGCCGCGGCGCAATCCATGTGCGCGACCAGCGGCTATCACCGGGAAGCGCTCCGGCGTTTTCTGGCTCGGGAGGCACCTCTCTTCACTGGCGTGAGACACATTGCCTGAGGCGCATGCGCCTCAATCATCTTTCAACAGGTTCCACCAGGTTCCAACAGGGAGCAGATATGACGAAGGTCGTCGTTGCCGGTGTCGGCATGATTCCATTCACAAAGCCCGGCTTGAGCGAGACCTACCCGGTCATGGGTGCGCAGGCAGTACGCGCGGCCCTGGCGGATGCGGGCGTCGGGTATGAATCGATCCAGCAAGCGTACGCCAGCTATGTTTATGGTGATTCAACCGGCGGACAGCGTGTGCTGTACGACGTTGGCATGACCGGAATTCCCGTCATCAACGTCCACAACAACTGCTCGTCCGGCTCGACTGCCCTGTTCCTGGCGAGGCAGGCGATTGCTGGCGGTGCGGCGGAGGTCGTGCTGGCCTTCGGTTTCGAACAGATGAACCCGGGGGCGCTGGGCAATATGTTCAATGACCGGCCGGCCCCGCTCGAACGCTTTCTCCAGCAGTGCGATACGCTATTGCCGGAGTCGGCGCAGGTCCCGGGGGCTCTGCGCCTGTTCGGTGCCGCTGGCCTCGAGCATATGAAACGCTTTGGCACGCCGCTCGAAACCTTCGCAAAGATCCGGGCCAAAGCGTCCCGCCATGCAGCCAATAACCCGATGGCCGTGTTTCGCAAGCAGGTTTCCACGGAAGACGTGATGGGCGATCCCATGGTGTGGCCCGGCGTGATGACGCGCCTGATGGCCTGTCCGCCAACGTGCGGCGCTGCCGCCGCCGTGCTGTGCAGCGAAGCCTATGCGAAGAAGCATGGCCTGGATGCACGCGTCTGGATCGCCGGGCAAGCCATCGCCACCGACGGCCCCGAGGTCTTCAACTCTGGCGACATGCGTGACGTTGCCGGCTTTTCCATGTCGCGCGCAGCGGCGAACCAGGTCTATGAGATGGCGGGTATCGGCGCTGAGGACGTCGATGTGGTTGAGCTGCACGATTGCTTTGCGCAGAATGAGCTTCTGACCTACGAAGCCCTGGGCCTGTGTCCGGAAGGCGGTGCACAGAAGTTCGTCGACGACGGCGACAACACCTATGGCGGCCGCTACGTGGTCAACCCTTCCGGGGGCCTGCTGTCGAAAGGCCACCCGATCGGTGCAACCGGTTTGGCTCAATGCACGGAACTGGTACAGCAGTTGCGCGGTACGGCAGACAAGCGTCAGGTAGAGGGTGCGCGCATAGCGCTGCAACACAACGTCGGTCTCGGCGGGGCATGCGTAGTCACCATGTACCGTACCTGAACGCAACGGGGCCGCGAATGCCGGCACGTCGGATTGAGTATGTTGAGACGTGCTTCCAGACAGGCTCGCCTGACAAGCCCTTGAAGGAACACTGACAAGACAACAAAAGAGGAGACACCCGTGAAGCTGAACTTTACCAACCTGATGGCGCAGCTTGCCGTGCGCTACGGTGATCGGGAGGCGCTGGTCAACATCGAACGCGGGCGCCGCTACAACTTTCGCGAGCTGCACGGACTGACGAACCGCATCGTGAACATGATGCGCGATCGCCTGCAGCTACGGCGCGGCGATGTCTACATGTGCCTGCTGGAGAACGACAACCTGTCGCTGCTCCATATCTGGACGGTCCTGAAGGGCGACGCCGCCGCAGTCTGGACCAACTACCGCGATTCTCTCGAGGAGCACTGCTGGCAGTTCGATTTCATCCGTCCACGGGTCGTATTCCTCGAAACGGCGCTGCTCGAGCGCTATTACGGCCTGCTGCACGAACGCGGCATCACGATGGTCTGCATGGACCCGCCGCCCGCCGCATATCAGGGCCGGGAGGGTTTGCTGTACTTCTGGGACCTGCTCGATGGCGTGCCGGACCACAGCCCCGGCATTGAGAGCGACATGACCGAGGACATCCTGGTCTACCGCTTTACCGGCGGCACCACTGGCAAGAGCAAGTGCGCGCAGTACACGATGGACAACTGGCTCGCCAGTCGCGACTCCTTCTACGCGGAAAGCGAGCAGCCCTTCGACGCGGGCACCCGTTTCCTGCATATGGCTCCGATTAGCCACGGCGGAGGCCTGGGTATCCTGCCGGTGGCATTTCGCGGTGGTTGTGCGGTGACGCAGAACGTGCCGGATCTGACGGCCTGGTGTCGCAACGTGGAGGGCGAACGGATTACAAACGCGCTGCTGTTGCCGACGCTGGTGTACCGGCTCCTGGAAATGCCGGAAGCGAAGCAGTACGACCTGTCCAGCCTGAGCACCATCGTCTACGGCGGTTCGCCGATGAGCCCGTCCAAGCTGCAGGAGGCGCGTGCCCGGTTCGGCAACATCTTCATGCAGCAATACGGTGCCACCGAATGTCTGCTGGCGGTCACCACCCTGACCAAGGCGGACCACCTGGCCGCGACCGAGCAGCAACTGGCGTCCGCAGGACGAGTCGGGCCGAGCATCGATCTCCGCATCGTCGGCGAAGACGGCAAAGACGTGGCCCCGGGAGAAACCGGCGAGTTCTGGATTCGCACGCGGGCGACGATCACCGGCTACTTCGGCAATCCCGAAGGCACGGCGGCAGAGTTTGAGGACGGCTACTGGAAATCGGGCGACATGGGCTACATGGACAAGGATGGATTCCTGTACCTGGTCGACCGCAAGAAGGACATGATCATCACCGGCGGCTTCAATGTCTACGCCATCGAGGTGGAGGCTGCGCTGAATTCGCATCCGGCCGTGTCGATCTCGACGGTGGTGGGTGTGCCGCATGCCGAATGGGGCGAGGCCGTTCACGCGGAGGTCGTGCTCAAGGCAGGCGCGCAGGTGGATGAAGAAACCCTGATCGAGCACGTCAAGCGCATCCTGGGGCGGTTCAAGGCGCCGAAGTCCGTGGTGTTCGTGGAGGCGGTACCTATCAGCGTCGTTGGCAAGGTGCTGCGGCGCCAGGTGCGCGACAAGTACTGGAAGGACAAGGCCCGTCGCATCGGATAGTCCGGCAGAGACCGGCGCGCCCGGCCGCTTCCTGTCGGGGCGCCGTTTCCGTACTGAAATGACCATTCTGAGGTGAGAACATGAGCATCGCTATCGCTGTGCGCGCGCTCAGGCGCACGCTGGCCGGCGTGAGTGTCGGCATCATCGTGACGGCGGCTCCGGCCGCACCACTGGCAGCAACGCCGGAAGTCCTGTCGCCCGAGGAAGCGCGGACGATCTCGCGGGAAGCCTATACCTATGGTTTTCCTCTGGTCGACAACTACCGCATTCTTTACTCCTATTTCGAGAATCGCACTGACCCTGAGTACAAGGCCCCCTGGAATTCCATCCGCAACGTGGGTCGCGTGTACACGCCGGAGGACACGGCGATCCAGACGCCGAACTCGGATACGCCATATTCCTTCCTCGGTGCGGACTTGCGGACGGAACCGCTGGTGCTGACCTTGCCGGCGGTCAGCGACGGGCGCTATATCTCCGCCCAGTTCATCGACTTGAACACCTACAATTTCGCCTACGCCGGTACGCGCGCCACGGGCAACCGTGGCGGCCGCTTCCTGCTGGCCGGGCCGGGATGGAAGGGCGATACCCCACCAGGCATCGACAAGGTATTCCGTTCCGAGACAGAGTTGGCGCTGGTGATATACCGGACGCAGCTCTACAACCCGGCCGATCTCGACCAAGTGAAGCGGGTACAGGCCGGCTACACGGTACAGACGCTGTCGCAGTACCTCGGAAAGCCTGCACCCGTCCCCGCGCCGCCGATCGCCTTCCGCGTACCACTCGACGCGAAGCAGGAGCGGAGCTCGTTAGAGTTCTTTGAAGCGCTGAACTTTGTACTGAAGTTCTGCCACCCGCACCCGTCGGAACAGGCAATGCTGGCGCGCTTCGCCAGGCTCGGCATCGGAGCGGGACTGACCTTCGACGCGGCGCAGCTCAGTCCGCAGCTGCGCAAGGCGGTGGAACAGGGCATTGCCGATGCCTGGCAGTCGACGGCCGAAGTCCATCGGCAGCTCGCTGCCGGCAAGCTGAAGATAGCTGCCCTCGTCGGGTCGCGGGAGCACCTGAAGGACCACTACGCATATCGGATGACGGCGGCAGCGGGTGGCATCTACGGCAACTCTGCCGAGGAGGCGTTCTATCACGTCTACTACACGGACGTGTCAGGCCAGCGGGTCGATACCGGCAAATCGCGCTACCGGCTGCGGTTCGCGCCCGGCCAACTTCCTCCGGTGCATGCATTCTGGTCGATCACCCCCTATGCGCTGCCGTCGCAGTCGCTGGTGGTGAATCCACTGAGCCGGTACCTGATCAACTCCGCGATGATGGATACGCTGAAGCGTGATGCCGACGGCGGTCTGACAGTCTATATCCAGCACGAATCACCGGGCAAAGACAAGGAATCCAACTGGCTCCCCGGCCCTGACGGCACGTTCAAGCTAGCGTTGCGTCTCTATCTGCCGAAAGAAGAGGTACTGAGCGGCGCGTGGAAGCCACCGGCACTGCAGGCCTGGTAACGCATCTCCGTCTCATCGGGTCCGCACGCACGTGCACGCTCTCATGCCATGCACCGGTCGGCGCGACGCCGTCCGGTGAACAGGCTTTCATTCTTTTATTCAAAGGAAATCCCCATGTCGGATTTGCAGGACAAGGTCGCCCTCGTCACGGGCGGCGCTTCGGGCATTGGCCGTGCTACCGCGATGTTGTTTGCGCGTGCCGGTGCAAAGGTGGTCATCGGCGACATGAACGAGGCACTCGGACAGGCGGTGGTAACCGAGATCGAACAGGCCGGCGGTCAGGCGCTGTTCCGCCGCACCGACGTTAGCCGCGACGAGGATTGCGCCGCGTTGGTTGCGGCAGCGGTGCAGCACTACGGCAAGCTCGACATCGCCTTCAACAATGCCGGCATTTCCGGCGAGCCGGCGTTGCTGGAGACGCACAGCCTGGAGCAGTGGCACCGGATCATCGCTGTCAATCTCACCGGCGTTTTCCAGTGCATGGTCCATCAGGTCAAGGTGATGAAGGAGCGCGGCGGCGCCATCGTCAACACCTCGTCCATCGCTGGCATCTCCGCGGCGCCCGGGGGGACTGCGTACAGCGCCTCCAAGCATGGCGTGATTGGCCTCACGCGCAGCGCCGCGCGTGAGTATGGCAGGTACGGCATCCGCATCAATGCCGTCTGCCCGGGCTTCATTGCCACGCCGATGACCGATGCCGGCGCCTCGGAGTTCGCGCGTGCCAAGCTTGAAAAGGTGCTGGCCGGCGCGGCCATTCGTCGCCCCGCCGAGCCGTCGGAGGTGGCCGAAATGGTGCTCTGGCTGAGCTCGGCGAAGGCTTCCTACGTGACCGGCGCCCACTTTGTGGTGGATGCCGGCGCAACGGCATGAGCGCGGAAGTACGCAGGATTTCTCTATGAATGGCAATGGCAATCTGATTCTTTCCCGGCGGGATGTGGACTTCCTGTTGTTCGACTGGCTCAAGGTTCAGGACCTGGCCGCGCGCCCCCGTTTCGTCGGGCAGGACCGCTTCGACTATGAATCGGTTCTCGATGTCTATGCGGCACTGGCAGCCGACTTGTTCGCGCCGCACAACAAGAAGAACGACAGCGACGAGCCTGTCTTCGATGGCGAGCGTGTGACAGTGAATCCTGAGGTGGGCGTCGCGCTGCGCGCGTTCGCCGACGCCGGACTTGTGTCGGCCGGTTTTCCGACCGAGCAGGGCGGCATGTGCCTGCCTGCCGCGGTGGAGTGCGCTGGTATGGCGCATCTGTTTGCCGCCAACGCCGGCACGGCGGGCTACGCTATGCTGACCATCGCCAACGCCAACCTGTTGAACGCGCACGGCCGCGCCGCGATGACGTCGCGCTATGTCACGCCCATGGCCGAGGGTAGATTCTTCGGTACGATGTGCCTGTCGGAGCCACAGGCAGGGTCCAGCCTGGCGGACATCCGCACGCGTGCCGTGCCTATGGGCGATGGGGGCGATGGGGGCGATGGGGGCAACGGCCGCTACCGCCTGTTCGGCAATAAGATGTGGATCTCCGGCGGCGAGCATGAGATCGCCGACAACATCGTCCACCTTGTCCTTGCCAAGATCCCTGACAATAGCGGGCAACTCACGCCTGGTGTGGGCGGCATCTCGCTGTTCGCCGTGCCGCGCAGACTGGTCGCGGCCGACGGCTCGCTGGGAGAGCGCAACGATGTGGTACTGGCCGGCATCAACCACAAGATGGGCTATCGGGGCACGGTCAACTGCCTGCTGAACTTTGGTGAAGGCCGTTTCCGCCCGGAAGGCGAGGCCGGCGCCATTGGCGAGATCGTCGGGCAGCCCGGCCAGGGTCTGGCCTACATGTTCCACATGATGAATGAGGCGCGCATCAAGGTCGGCCTCTGTGCCGCCGCGCTGGGCTACACCGGTTACCTGCACGCGCTCGACTATGCCCGTACCCGCACGCAGGGCCGCCCGCGCAGCCAGCCAGACCCGGCCTCGCCGCAGGTGCCGCTGGTGCGGCATGCGGATGTGCGCCGCATGCTGCTCGCGCAGAAGGCATACGCCGGCGGTGCGCTCGCCCTGTGCCTGTACGCCGCAAAGCTGAGCGACGACGCGCATTCACTGGAAGACGAGCAGGCCCGCGCGGACGCGGGCCTGTTGCTGGATCTGTTGACACCGGTCGTCAAGAGCTGGTCATCGCAATGGGGGCTGGTCGCCAACGACCTCGCCATCCAGGTGCACGGCGGCTACGGCTACACCCGCGAGTACAACGTCGAGCAGTTCTACCGCGACAACCGGCTCAACCCCATCCATGAAGGGACTTTCGGCATCCAGGCGCTTGACCTGCTTGGACGCAAGAGCCGCGTAGCCGGCGGCGCTGCCGTCGCGCAGCTGGCGGCACGCATCGGCAGGACGGTGACAGCGGCGTGCGAGTTCGAGGCGCTGCGCGGGCACGCACAGACGCTGGCGACGGCCTGGGACGCGGTGGCGGAGGTCACCCGCAAGCTGCACGCCATTGACGACGTGGACCTGCGTCTGGCCAATGCCGCCGCGTATCTAGAGGCGTTCGGCCACGTCGTGGCGGGCTGGCTGTGGCTGGATCAGGCCATCGTCGCGTGCGAATGCCTGCCCGCGGGCGCGGGCGGCGAAGGTGACGAATTCCACCTGGGCAAGCTTGCTGCCTGCGACTACTTCTTTGGCTGGGAGATGCCCCGGCTGGGAGGCTGGCTGGCCGTGCTGCACCCGGTGGAGCGCACGGTGCTGACGGTGCGCGACACCTGGCTCTGAGACAAGGATCACAAGGAAGGGAAATCAAATGAAGACAGTAACGGAACTGTTCAGCCTGGCGGGCAAGACCGCCCTCATCACGGGAGGCTCGCGAGGGCTGGGGCTGCAGCTCGCGCAGGCACTGGGCGAGCAGGGCGCAACCATTGCGCTGGCCTCGCGCAGTCAGGCGGATCTGGACGAGGCTGTGTTGCATCTGCGCGAACGGGGCATCGCGGCCACGGCCATCGCGGCCGACCTGGGGACGGATGACGGCGCGGACCGGCTGGCGGCCGAGGCCATGGAGCGGTTGGAACGCCTCGACATTCTCGTCAACAACGCCGGCGCGAGCTGGGGTGCGCCGGCTGAGGACTATCCGCTCGAGGCCTGGGACAAGGTCATGAACCTGAACATCCGTGGCGCGTTCCTGTTGTCGCAGGCGGTGGGAAGGCGCTCGATGATTCCGAACCGGTATGGCCGCATCATCAACGTCGCGTCCATTGCCGGGCTCGGAGGCAACGCGCCGGGCGCGATGCAGACGATCGCCTACAACACGTCGAAGGGCGCGCTGGTCAACTTCACGCGCACGCTGGCGGGGGAGTGGGGCAGGCACGGCATCACCGTGAACGCGCTGGCGCCGGGCTTCTTCCCGTCGAAGATGTCGGCCGGCGTATTGGCAAAGGGCGAGGACTACTCGCTGGTGAACCGGGCGCCGCTTGGCCGGCTCGGCGACGACGAAGACCTGAAGGGCGCCACGGTGCTGTTCGCCTCGGACGCGGGCAAGCACATCACCGGGCAGGTTCTTGCGGTGGACGGAGGCGTGTCGGCCGTCCTGTAACGGCAGGACCGGCGGCGGGCCGCGGCCTGGAAATCTGACCTACAGGCTGCCGGCCCGCACTACGGACCAGATTGCGAAGGGTTCGTGCGGCGGCAGGCGGCGCGCCCACAGCACGTCGCAGCCTTCGCAGTGAAACCAGCAGCGGATCGGCTCATCGTTGCATGCGGACGTCCGCTCGCACAGGTGCTTCATCCCGTCATGCGGTGCATAGCGCCGGCAATCCTGCTGGAGTTCAACACAATGCTCGCAAAGCGTCAGGGTAGCCAGGTCGGCGCGTGCCGGTTTTTCAGGAAGCCGGGCTGGCCTGCGCGCGTTCGCCCGCTGCCAGCGTGTGGCAGTCGCCCAATAGAGCGCGCGCAGTGCACGGTCGGCGGTGTCGTTCACCGTGCGGGCGGCGCGGGACAGATGCTGCCATTGCAGGACGCCGTGCTCGACAGCGGCTGCCATGCTGACGAGTTGGTCGCGCCCGGACCTTTCCGTGATCGCGTTGTGGAAGAGTTCCGACAGGCAGGCAGAGTATGCCGGCGTGCCCTGGCCAGCCTGCGAGGCAGCCGCGCGTTCCACTTGTCGGCTGAACGTGCGGACCTCGTTGAGCAGGGTGGACAACTGCGGCTGAAGCCGACCGTGCTGGCGGCGGTATGGTGTGGCCGGTGGGGATCGATTCATGCCAACTGCAAGGGGAGGGCCCGCCGCCGAGCCGCGATGCAGGAGGGTGGCGGGCCGACAGTGTCAGGCGAGGCTGCGCGCGATGATCAGCTTCTGGATGTGGCTGGTGCCCTCGTAGATCTTGGTCACGCGTACGTCCCGATAGAAGCGTTCCACGGGAAAGTCCGACAGGTAGCCGTAGCCGCCGTGGATCTGCAGCGCGTCGGAGCAGACCTTCTCGGCGATTTCACTGGCGAAGAGCTTGGCGATCGAGGCTTCCTTCGCGCAATCGATGCCGGCGTCGCACAGGCGCGCTGCGTGCAGCGAGTACTGGAAGGCGATTTCCACCTGTGCCGCCATGTCGGCCAGGTCGAAACTGACCGCCTGCAGCTGGATGATCGGCTTGCCGTATGCCTCACGTTCCTTCGCGTACTGGACGGCTGCGTCGAGCGCCCCCCGGGCCGCGCCGGCTGCGATGAAAGCGATGCCGATGCGCCCGTCGGACAGGCCGCCAAGGATCGCGCCATAGCCGTCGCCCTCCGCGCCCAGCAGGTTTTCCGCCGGCACGCGGCAGTTCTCCAGGGCGATCTGCACAGTATGCGCGGTGTGCTGGCCGAGCTTGCTTTCAATGCGGGTGACCGCGAAGCCCGGGGACTTCGGGTCGACGATGAACAGGCTGGAACCGCGCTTGCCGGCCGCCTTGTCGGTGATGACGAACGCTACGCCGACCCCCGCTTCATCGCCGTTGGAAATGAACTGCTTGCTGCCGTTCAGCACGTAGTGGTCGCCGTCCCGGCGAGCCGTGGTCCGCATGGCCGCCGTGTCCGATCCGGCGTGGGGCTCCGAGATCAGTGATGCGCCGATCGATTCGCCGCGCGCCATCGCGGGAAGATAGCGCTGCTTCTGCGCTTCGGTGCCCAGGCGTGCGATCAGCGCTGCGGTGAAGTTGTGGACATGGACAATGGTGGCCAGGCCGGCGTCGACGCTGGCGAACTCATGCTGCGCCAGGCAGAGTTCGGTGACGCCCAGTCCCATGCCGCCATAGGCCTCCGGGATCAGCATGCCGAGGTAGCCAAGCTCCGCCAGGGCCTTCAGTTCGTTGCGCGGCCACGCCGACGTGCGGTCACGCTCGGCGGCGGTTGGCGCGATCACGTCGGCGGTGATGCGGCGCGCCGCATCGCGGATCATCACCTGCTGTTCGGTCAGGAAGACCGTTGAACTATCTGCCATGTCTGTTCCTTGCTCGGGGTGCAGGGACGCACCGCCGCGGTTGATTCAGGGATCCAATTAGGCCTCGGCCTCTGCTTGCACGGCACCCCCTCGAAGCGAGGGGGCAGTGTCAGTTCCGGCGCCGGCTACTGTGCCGCGCACATGGAGTCATGGAGGAGACATGGGCAACATCGCTTCGAGTATCGACATCGCCGCGTTGGCTGCGTGGATGGGTTTTCCCTGAGGCACCGGGCCGGCCCCGTTCCTGTCTGGCGGCCCCCTCGTAATGAGGGGGCGAACCGACCCGCCAAGTCGCGCGACCATTGACGGCATCGCAGACACGTCCGGCGTGCCAAGACGCACCGGCCTCAAGAGGAGACACCACGATGCGCCTGGCCGACTACTTTGACGCGGCGGTCTCGCTTTATCCGCGCCACATTGCCTTCATCGACGGCCCGCGGCGGATCGATTTCGCCGAGGCGCAACGATTCGTGCATGGCACGGCCCACGCGCTGGTGGCTGACGATGCACTGCCGCACGGCGCGCACATTGCCATCTACGCCCCCAACGACTACCGCGTGAGCCTGCTGCAGATCGCCGCGAACCGCGCCGGCATGGTCTGGGTATCGGTGCATACGCGCAACACCGTGGAGGCCAACATTGCCGTGATGGCGTATGCCGACTGCGATGCGGTCTTTTTCCACAGTACCTATGGCGATATCGTACCGGCGTTGAAAGCGGGGCTGCCGCACGTGCGCCGCTTCATCTGCATCGATGCGCCGTCGGAGCATGGCCCCTGCCTGGCCGACTGGATCGCGGCGTACCCGCAACGCTTCGTTGCTGCGCCCGAGGATCCGTCGCAACCTGCCATGCTGCAGCCGACCGGGGGCACCACCGGGCCGTCCAAGGGCGCCGTGCACACCAACCGCTCGCTGGAAATGGCGCTGGTCTCGGTGTTCGAGACGCTGCGCTTCGACGCTGGCTCGCGCGTGCTGGCCGTGGCGCCGCTGACCCATGCCGCCTGCATGCTGACGCTGGCCTGTGCGGCACGCGGCGGCCGCACGGTGGTGCTCAAGGGGTTCGATACCGGCACGGTGCTCGACACCATCCGTGAGGAAGGCATCACCCACTTGTTTTTGCCGCCGACCCTCGTCTACGCATTGCTCAGCGATGCGCGACTGGATGCGGCCGACCTGTCGACGCTGCGCTGCGTGGCCGTGGGCGCCGCGCCAATCGCGCCGGAGAAACTGAAGGAGGCGGTGCGCCGGCTCGGCCCGGTGATCTACGAAGTGTTCGGCCAGAGCGAGTGCCTGTTTCCGGTCGTCGCCAAGCGCCCCGAGGACTACCTGCTGGCCGATGGTGGCTTCGATGAGGCCGCACTGGCCTCGGCCGGCCGCGCCGTGCCGTTCGCCCGGGTCGAAATCATGGATGACGACGGCCAGCTCGCCGGGCCCGGCGTCAGGGGCGAGATCGTGGTGCAGTCCTCCATGGTCATGCAGGGCTATTACTGCAAGCCGGAGGAAACCGCCGAGGTGTCCGCGGGCGGCTGGCATCACACGACCGACATCGGCGTCAAGGACGAACGCGGCTTCATCACGATCGTGGATCGCAAGAAGGACATGATCGTCAGCGGCGGCTTCAACGTGTTCCCGAGCGAGATCGAAGCCGTGCTGCTGTCGCATCCGGCCGTGCTCGACTGCGCCGTGATCGGCGTGCCGGACCCGAAGTGGGGCGAGGCGGTGAAGGCCGTGATCCAGCTCAAGCCGAGCTGCACGGCGGACGCTGAGGCATTGATGCAACTCTGCAAGGACGCGCTCGGCAGCGTCAAGACCCCCAAGTCGATCGAAATCTGGCCGGACCTGCCGCGCAGCGCGGTGGGCAAGGTGCTCAAACGGGACATTCGCGCGCGCTTCTGGGAGGGCCACTGGCGCTCGGTCTGAGTTTCCATTCATCCAGGAACCAAGAAAGGAAAGGTAGAAAATGAATTTGCAAGACAAGGTTGCCGTTGTTACCGGTGCGGCGTCGGGCCTCGGCCTGGGCACCTGCAAGGCGCTTGCCGCAGCCGGTGCCAAAGTGGTTGGTTTCGATCTGGATGCGGGCAAGCTGGCCGAAGTGCTGCCTCCGGATGTCCACGGCTTCAAGGTTGACGTATCGGACGAGGCCAGCGTCAGGCAGGGTATTGACGCCGTGATGTCGATGCATGGTGCGTTGCACGTCTCGGTCAACTGCGCCGGCGTGCTGGGCCCGTGCAAGACGCTGTCAAAAGGTCAGCTCTTTCCCTCGGACCTGTGGAATCGTGTGGTCGGCGTCAACCTGACCGGCACGTTCAACATGATCCGCTACGCGGCGCTGGCGATGTCGGCCAATGAACCGGATGCGACCGGCGAGCGTGGGGTGATCATCAGCACCGCCTCGGGCGCGGCCAGGGCGGGCCAGATGGGGCAGGCCGCCTACAGTGCCACCAAGGCGGGCGTGATCGGCATGATGGTGCCGGTCGCGCGAGACCTTGCCGAACACGGCATCCGCGTCATGGCGATCTCGCCCGGCTTGTTCGAGACGGGCATGTCGGCCGGCATGCCGCAGAAGGTCTCCGATGGCCTCATCGAGCGGATGCTGTTTCCCCGCCGCATGGGCCAGCCCGAGGAGTTCGCGGGACTGGTGCGCCATATCGTCGAGAACCCGTACCTGAACGCCAACACCATCGACATCGACTGCGGCTCGCGCGGGTAAGCGGCCCGCAAGCGAGAATCGGCGCGGTAAGGCAACCAGGCCGCGGATACGCGGCGAATACGGAAAGGAGATCCAACATGGCGTTTCATCTGCATCGGCAGGCCGCGGCGCTGTGCCTGGCTGCCGGCATGCTGCCGGCGTGGGCGCAGGAGAGCGGCACCACGTCGTCCACCGTGCCGGTGACGGCGGACAGCTATATCCGCGCCGAAACCGACGTGAGCTTCGGCACGGTCGTCAAACGAGGCGGACTGGGCCGCTTCACCCACTTTCGCGAGATGGTCAGTGCCGAGCGGCGCAGCGTCGTGCGGCCCAATCGCGATACGCTGTACTCGACCGCCGTCTTCGACCTGGATGCCGGTCCCGTCACGGTGACGCTGCCGGATGCCGGGCAGCGCTACCTCGGCATGCAGGCCATCGACGAGGACCACTACACACGCGCGGTTGCCTATGGTGCCGGTTCGCATACGTTCACCCGCAAGCGGATCGGCACCCGCTACCTGCTGGTTGCCGTACGCATTCTGGCCAATCCGGGCGATGCCGCCGACATGGCCCAGGCACGGGCGCTGCAAGATGCCATCAAGGTCAGCCAGGAAGGTCCCGGCCGCTTCGATGTGCCTGCGTGGGACCTGGGTAGCCTGAAGAAGATCCGCGAGGCGTTGCTGGTGCTCAATACCACCCTGTCGGATACCCGCAAGATGTTTGGCAGCCGCGAACAAGTGGATCCGGTGCGCCATCTGATCGGTACCGCCATGGGCTGGGGCGGCATTCCCGAGCAGGAGGCACTGTATCTGCCAATTACACCAGCCCGCAACGATGGCGAAACGGTCTACCGGATGACGGTGGGCAGCGTTCCGGTGCACGGCTTCTGGTCGGTCAGCGTCTACAACGCCGCCGGCTACTTCGAGCCGAACACCTTGCAGGCCTATTCACTGAACAACCTTACCGCGAAGCGGGATGCCGAAGGCAAGGTTTCCATCCAGTTCGGAGGATGCGACGGCAAGACGCAAAATTGCCTGCCCATCATGCCCGGCTGGAATTACCTGGTGCGCCTTTACCGCGCGCGCCCGGAAGTGCTGAGCGGAAAGTGGACCTTTCCGCAGGCGCAGCCCGTCAACCAGGCCACGGACAGGGAAAAATGAAAGCGCTTTGCTACCACGGGCCGGAAGATATCCGGCTCGACACCATTGCGGATCCCATCATCCAGGATGACCGCGACGTCATTGTCCGGACGCTGGCTTGCGGTATCTGCGGCAGCGACCTGCACATCTACCACGGCCATGCTGGAAGCGGAGAGACCGGCTTCTGCGTCGGGCACGAGGCCGTCGGCGAAGTGGTCGAGGTGGGCCGGGCGGTTCGTGCCCTGAAGACCGGCGACCGCGTGATGATGTCGGCCTCGGTCGGGTGCGGGCAATGCCCGTCCTGCCTGGCCGGCAACATCGTGCGGTGCACAAGCGGGCACAGGTCGGCTCCGGTTTACGGCGGCGGCCATGACCTGCAGGGCTGCCAGGCAGAGGCCGTGCGCGTGCCGGCCGCCGAATCGAATGTTGCTCGCCTGCCGGAAGGTGTCAGCGTCGAGCAGGCGCTGATGCTGACCGACAACTTGCCCACTGCGTGGTTCGGCTGCCGCAATGCGGATATCCGGCCCGGCAGCACGGTGGCGGTGGTGGGTCTCGGCCCGATCGGGCTGATGGCGGTGGAAGCGGCGTTCGTGCTGGGCGCCAGTCGCGTCTTCGCGATCGACCTGGTGGCGCAGCGGCGCGAACTGGCGGCAGGCCTCGGCGCTGTCAGCTTCGGACCGGAGACGGCAGTGGAGGCCATCCGCGATGCCACGCACGGCCGCATGGCCGAATCCGTGGTGGAAGCGGTGGGCGCCGACGCCACCATCCAACTGGCATTGCGACTGGCGGGAGTGCAGGGCGTGGTGTCGGTGGTGGGGGTGAACCAGTCCCAGCGGATGGATTTTCCGCTGACGGCGGCATTCTGGCGCAACCTCACCTTTCGCATCGGCCTGTGCCCGGTACAGGGGCTATGGCCGGAGCTCATCCCGCTGGTGCAGCAAGGCAGGCTGCGCCCGGAGCGCTTCATCACAAGCAGGCTGCCTCTGGCAGAGGGGCCACAGGCCTACCGCATTTTCGCCGAACGCCGCGCCGGCGCGCTCAAGACCGTACTGACGCCCTGAGACGCCCGGGGGGCTGTTACTGCCGGCCTACGAGATCAGCGATTGCTCCCGTGCCCAGACCATCGCGTGGTAGCGGCTGGATACGCCGAGCTTCGCGAAGATATTGCGCAGGTTCCACTTCACGGTTTCGACCGTGATGTTCAGCGTCAGCGCGATGCGCTTGTTCGACATCGCCTGCGCGACCAATGCGAGGATCTCCAGCTCGCGCTGCGTCAGCGCGACGCTGGTCTTCTCGCCGCTCCGGCGCTGGGCGCCGGTCGTCTTCTCTGCCTCGGGCATGTGCGCGAGCAGGTCTTTTGCATAGCGCAGGACCGGCTCGTCGACCTTGCGCGAGCGAACGAAGCGCACCAGCAGGTTGGCGACGGGCACACCTTCGTCCACGAAGGTACGGACCAAACCGTACTTTTCCCCCGCCTGCAGGGCCCGCGTGAACACCTCCATGGCCTCGTCCGCGCGGTCGGTCTGGTCCAGTACCGCCGCCTCCAGAAGGTCGGCCAGCACCGTCTGTCGTCCACGGCCGTGGGCCATGGCGAAGCTGCGCAGCTTTTCCAGTTCCTCGAGCGCTTGCTGCGGTTGGTGGGCCCCGAACACATAGGCGCGCGCCAGTGCGGCGACAGCCGGGATGCCAGCCAGGAAGCCGCTGCTGTCGCGAAACCCCAGCGCCATCTCGTCAAGCGAGGCGGAGATCTCGGCGGCGCGGGCCGTATCCCCTAGTTGCAGATGCACTTTGACCTGTGTGGCGAGCATGTGCGCCACGGCCCGGTGTTGCCCGACGCTGCGCAGGTGTGCCGTCTGCTGCTGCATGAAAGCAAGGGAAATCTCCGGCCCTTCCTGGAGCAGGTCCAGCCGCGCGCGGCAGAGCGAGGCGCGCACCATGACGTCCGGTCCCGACACGTGGAGCAGGCCGGGCCGGTTGGCGATGGTCTCGCGTGCGTCGTCGATGCGATCCAGTTCGTAGTAGGCGTCGGCCAGCAAGGCGGCGCACAGGTTAGCGCTGATGGAATGCTGGCCGTGCACCCGGACCGCGCGAGCCATGACCGGCGTCCCGAGCCGCTCCGCCTCGCGGACGTTGCCCGCCAGCATCAGGCATTGAATGCGCGTGGCATCGGCGAGCAGCGCCATGTCGTTGTCCCGGTCGGAAGCCGGGATCGGATGGCTGTCCAGCAGACGGCGTGCATCCGCGTAACGTCCGATGCCTGCATAGCCTGCGGCGAGTTCCCCCTGCAGCATGTATCGCAGGAAGGGATTGCCGATTTCGTCGTTCAGGCGTGGACCGAGGAGGTCGACAATCCGTTGGCTATCGTCTTCCTGATACGCAATGGCTGCTTCGACCAGCGCCGGAAGTGCGGCGACGGACGGCTCCGGCGGCGTGCCGGCGGCACGAAGCTGCGCCAGCAGGTTGCGAGCACGCGCGGGTTGTGCCGTGAGCGCGGTGGTCAGACAGGCCAGGTAGAAAAGGCGCTGGTGCCGGGCCAGCGCTTCTTCGGGCAGCCGCTCCAGCAGGTGAAGCATTGGGCTCAGGTACGCGAACGTCCATGTGGCTGGCGCAGCCTGCTCGATGACCTGCACAGCGAACTCGACGTCATCGCCCAATGCAGCATGGCGCACGGCCTCTACCACGAAATCGTTGGCGGCAAACCAGCGGGCGCCGCGCCGGTGCAGTTCTTCCACCGCTTCAATGCCACGCCTGTCGAGCCGCGTGATGAGATACTCGCCGAACAGCGGATGGAAGCGGTACCAGGGCGTGCGTTCGTCCGACTCGATCCGCACGATCAGCAGGTTCTCGCTGTCCATGCGCTTGAGCCACTCGCCGGCGTCCTGTACGCCGGTCACGGCCTCGGCCAGGCCCGCGTTGAACCGGCGGAACACCGACAGCGATTCCGAAAACGCCGCGAGTTCGGCGGGCAAGTGGTCCATGACTTCCTCGCTGAGGTAGGCCTGGAGGTCGTCGGAGTGCCAGATCAGGTCGCGCAGACGAGCTCGCGACTCAGGCCGGTTCTTCAGCATGATGGTGATGAGCTGCAGGCACGATGGCCACCCGCCGGTGAGTTCTTCGATCACGCGCAGTTCGTCGGCGTTGAGCTTGTCCCCCCCGAGGTTGCCATCCAGGAATGTCTTGGTCTCCGCCGTGCTGAACGGCAGCTCCGAGGCATCGATCTCGACGATCTGGTTCATCATTCGCAGCCGGCTCAGACCGAGCGGCGGTGCAACGCGTGAAGCAATGATCAGGTGCAGGTTGTCGGGGCAGTGGTCGAGCAGCTTCTGCAGGAAGCGGTGTGCCCAGGGGCTCTCGACGTGGTGGTAGTCGTCGAGGATCACGAACGCATCGTCCGCCAGTTCGGCGGCGCGGTCGACGATAGCTACGACGGCTGCGTCCACGGCCTTGGCGCTGTTGCCCTCGACGGCCAGGTCAATATCCACCGTGATGCCCACACGCTGGATCGCGGCGACAAAAGCCGCGACGAACTCCGCAAATCCCTTTTCGTCCTGCGTCAGCGACAGCCACGCAACATTCTCTCGCGCCTGTATCCGCTTCTGCCGCCATTGCGCCAGCAGCGTGGTTTTCCCATAACCGGCGCCGCCTGTGACCAGCGTCAGGCGGCACTGGCCCGCCTGCTCCAGCAGGGCGATCAGGCGCGCGCGCGGAATGTACTTGGTGCCGATGCGCGGTGGTGAAAACCGGGTGGAGACGAGAAGACGGGTGAGATTTGTTGTCAAGGCGGCACCTGTGAGCTGTGCGGCTGCAGTCAACAGACAGTGCGTTTGCGCATTGCACAAGCCATTGTTCCTGTCAACTGCGTGGCAGCCCTCGCAATGAGGGGTGATCCGGGGCGGGACGGCGGCTAACTTTACACCACGCAATGCATGGCGAACATCCGTCGAAACCAGGGGGAAGCAAACGAGCTGTCTCCATGCCCTGACCGGTCCGGTCAGCGGGCTGACGGTGGATCGCCTGATTGCAATGAGCGGCCTGAACCCAGAGACGATTGCGGACCTGATCGCCATGGCATTTCGCTGATCGGCAATAACAGAGGAGAGCAGTATGAACGTTACGTTTGAAATCAAGGGCCCGGTGGGCTGGATCACGCTGGCACGTCCGGAGGCCATGAATGCGCTGAGCCGCGACATGGTCGACACCATGGCTGCGAAGCTTGCCGAATGGCAGAACGATCCGCAGGTGCGTGTCCTGGTGGTGACAGGTACTGGCCGCGCCTTCTGCGCGGGTGCCGATCTCAAGGCGGCCGATAGCGGAAAGGACGCTGATGGAAACCCTGTGCACGGCAAGCCGGATTTCCTGGACGCCATTGTTGTCTTCTTCGATCGCCTGCGCAGCTTCCCGCGCCCGGTGATCGCCGCCGTCAACGGCCTTGCCGTGGCCGGTGGCCTGGAAACCGTGATGTGCTGCGACTTCATCATTGCAGCCAGGAGTGCCCGCTTCGGCGACGCCCACTCGAACTTCGGCGTGTTCCCGGGCGGTGGCGGCGCGGCAATCCTGCCGCGCAAGATCCCGGTCAACATGGCCAAGTACCTGCTGTTCACCGGTGACTCGTTGCCGGCCGAAGATATGAAGACCTACGGGTTGGTCAGCGAAGTGGTGGCCGACGAAGAACTGCAGACGCGCGTGCAGGCTCTGGGCGAGAAACTTGCGGACAAGAGCCCGATCGTGCTGACGCGGATGAAGCGCGTGGCAGATGAGGCCGCGGACAAGTCCCAGGCGGATGCGCTGCGCCACGAAGTCCTCGAACTGCGGAACCACCAGCGCTCCTACGACATCCAGGAAGGCCTGCGCGCCTTCGCAGAAAAGCGCAAGCCCGAGTTCAAAGGCTACTGATCGGCCGCCGCGCCTCATTCGAATCCGAGACAAATATGGAAAACATCTACATTGTTGGCGTTGGCATGACGCCGTTCGGCCGCCACCTCGACAAGAGCATGAAGCAGCTTACGGCATGGGCCGTCGAAGACGCGTTGAAAGACGCCGGCTGCGACCGCAAGTGGGTTCAGGCTGCGTTCTTTGGCAATTGCACGCAGGGCCACTTCGAAGGGCAGCACATGATTCGCGGCAACATCGCGCTGCTGCCGATGGGCTTCGACGGCATTCCGATCTTCAACCTGGAGGGCGCATGCGCTTCGTCCAGCCACGGCCTTAACCTGGCCGTGACCCAGCTCCGTGCGGGAGCCGCCGACGTGGTGCTCGCCGTGGGCGCGGAGAAGATGTACTCGGCTGACAAGTCCAAGATGTTCTCGGCATTCGAATCGGCCTGGGACGTGCAGACGCTGGAAGAGAACAAGAGCTATCTCGCGGAAATGGGAAAGGACGTCGTGCCGCCACCTGGTTCGCAGTCGGACAAGCCGTACAGTCCGTTCATGGACGTCTACGCATCGCTTGGCCGGGGGTTCATGTCGCGCTTTGGCATCACGCAACGCCAGATTGCCGCGGTGGCGTCAAAGAACCATGGCCACTCGGTGCATAACGAGCGTTCGCAGTACCGCAATCCGATGAGCATCGAGGAGATCCTTGCTGCGCCGCCGATCACGTACCCGATGACGCTGCCGATGTGCTCGCCGATCTCGGACGGTGCCGCGGCCACTATCCTGTGCACGGAATCGGCGCTGAAGAAGTATGGCTTCGACCGTAAGCGCGCCATCAAGGTGATGGCGAGCGTGGTCCGATCGGCGTCTGCACGCGCAGCCGACGATTTCGCCAACGCCTGCGGTGTCGTGGCCGGCAAGCTGGCCTTCGAGCAGGCAGGAATTGCCCCGCAGGACATCCATGTGGCCGAACTCCATGATGCCTCCGCCATCGGCGAGCTCGTCATGGTGGAAAACCTGGGCCTCTGCGAGGCTGGTATGAGCGGTGTGATGGCTGAGCGCGGGGATTCCACGCTGGGCGGGCGCCTGCCCATCAATCCTTCGGGCGGTCTGGAATCCAAGGGCCACCCAATCGGCGCCACGGGTCTGGGCCAGATTTTCGAACTGGTCGAGCAACTGCGCGGCAACTGCGGCAAGCGCCAGGTCGAAGGCGCGCGCTTTGCCATCCAGGGTAACGGCGGCGGCCTGTGGCGCGTGGAAGAAGCCACTGAACATATTGCCATTCTGGGCCGCGACTGAGCGGCAGAAGGCGCCCACACGCGGCGTGTGGGCCCAGCCAAACTGAACTCGAGATACGAAAATGCCTTACCTTCTGCCTACCGAAGACCAGACGCTAGCAGTCGAGAGCTTCCGCAAGTTCCTGCAGACCGAGATCAAGCCGGTGGCGCGCGAGTATCGCGACCGCTTCATTCCGAAGGAAAAGATGGTCGAGCTGACGCAGCGCATTGCCGAATTCGGCCTGCCGGGCTGCGTGATCCCCGTCGAACACGGCGGCATGGGCCTGACCTACACGATGCAGGGCATGCTGTTCGAGGAACTGGTGGCCTGTTCGTGCGACATCGGCCTGGCGGTGATGATCAACCTCGGCCTGCCGGCGCTGTTGATGGGGGCGACGCCCGAATTGCGCGATCGCTACCTGCCGGACGCGCTGTCAGGGAAGTTGTTCAGTTGCGTGGCAATCAGCGAGCCGGACGTAGGCTCCAACGTGGCCGAGATCAGAACCCGGGCGGTGCGTGATGGCGACCACTACATCATCAACGGCGAGAAAACGTGGATCTCCAACGGGCACTACTCCGACGTTGTCGTGGTCACCTGCCGTACCGAGACTGGCCTGTCGCACCTCCTGGTGGACCGTCGGGAGAGCCCGTACGAATCGCGCAACATTGACAAGATCGGCCTGAACTCGCAGTCCACCGCGCAGCTATTCTTCCAGGACGTGCGTGTGCCGGTGACCAACCTGATCGGCGAAGAAGGACAGGGCCTGAAGAACACCATGAAACTGTTCGAAATGGCGCGTGGCCACGTCGGCACGCTGTCGGTGGGCCTGATGCGCGCCTCGCTGGAAGAGTCGATCGCCTATTCGAAGGAACGCAAGCAGTTCGGCAAGCCCATCGCCGCGCACCAGCTGATCGCTGCCAAGATCGCCAACATGGCGATGCTGCTGGAAGCCTCGCGGCTGCTGTGCCATCGCGTGTTCAGCCTGCTCGACGCCGGCATCCGCTGCGATCTGGAGGCGTCGATCGCCAAGGCCTTCGCTACCGAGGCGGCAGTGCGTGCATGCCGCGACGCGGTGCAGTTGCACGGTGGCAATGGCCTGACCAAGGAGTTCAACGTCGAGCGCTACCTGCGTGAGGCGATTGTCATCCCGATCCCGGATGGCACCACCGAGATCCAGCTGTTGGCGATATCGCGGGCGCTGACCGGCATTGCCGCCTTTGCCTGATTGCCCGTTGCAACCGGACGGCGCCCTGCGGGGCGCCGTCAGCGTTTTGGAATTTCAATGACCAATGCGAAATCTTCCGGCAGCGCAGCGTCGGCGCTAGCTTTGGCGCCAGCGCGTGCGCTGCACTATCCCTTCGACGCCGCGCCCTCGCCAGGCGGCGCCATCGAGGTGGCGCCAGGCGTGCTATGGCTCCGCCTGGATCTGCCCGGCCCGCTGGCGCATATCAACCTGTGGGCGATCGAAGAAAGTCACGGCTGGACGATCGTCGATACAGGCCTCTACACGGTCCACGCCGTCGAGGCATGGGAGTCGCTGCTTGCCGGTCCGCTGCGGGGCCGGCCGGTCATTCGTGTGATTGCCACACATCTGCATCCCGACCACGTCGGCATGGCGGGATGGCTGACGAAGCGCTTCGACTGCCAGTTGTGGATGACACGTGTCGACTATCTCCACTGCAAGGCGCTGGTCGCCGACACGGGCCGTGAGCCGCCGCAGGACGCCATTCGTTTCTACCACCGCGCGGGTTGGGACCAAGAGGCTATCGCGCAGTACCGCGAGCGCTTTGGCCGCTTTGGCCGGATGATCTTCGGGTTTCCGGACAGCTATCGGCGCATCGTGGACGGTGAGTGGCTGACGATCGGCGGCCGCGCATGGCAAGTCGTCGTCGGGCGCGGCCATACGCCGGAACATGCCTGCCTGCTGTGCCCCGAGCTTGGACTGCTGATCTCGGGCGACCAGGTGCTGCCTCGCATTTCGTCAAACGTGTCGGTCCATCCCACCGAGCCCGACGCCAACCCGATCGGCGAGTGGCTGGATTCCATCCGCGCATTGCGCATGGCGCTCCCTGGAGACGTGCTGGTGCTGCCGGCCCACAACGAGCCGTTTAACGGCCTGCACCAGCGCCTGGCCAGGCTGGAATGGGGCGTGATCCAGTCGCTTGCCCGCCTGCGCGATGCTCTGGCGGAGCCGCGGCGCGCCGTCGATGCATTCGTCGCCTTGTTTGGCCGGCAGATTGGCAGCGATGACGCCAGCAACTACGGCCTGGCGACCGGTGAGGCCGTTGCCCATCTGAACTATCTCATGCACGCCGGCGAGGCGATCGCCGAAGCAGACAGCGATGGCGTGCAGTGGTACGTGCTGCGTGAGCGGGACGTGTAAGGCGCCGGCCCGCGCCGGGTAACCTGAGCGGACTTTCATTCTGGGAGTCCCGATGCGTGCAGCAATGGCGATCGTGCAGGAGTGTCAGGGAAAAGACATTGCACCACAACTCGCGGCAATCAATACGCCAGTTGTGGTGCAAGAGGGGCGATGTCCCGTGGACACCTTAACCCAGGCTACGGGCGATCACGACCTTCTGGATATGGCTGGTACCTTCGTAGATCTTGGTGACGCGTACGTCGCGGTAGTACCGCTCGACCGGGAAGTCTGTGAGGTAGCCATAGCCCCCGTGGATTTGCAGGGCGTCGGAGCATACTTTCTCGGCGATTTCACTCGCAAACAGCTTAGCCATCGACGCCTCCTTCGCACACGGGATTCCGGCGGCGCACAGACGGGCGGCATGCATCACGAACTGGTGCGCGACTTCCACCTGCGTCGCCATGTCCGCCAGGTCGAAGGCAATACCCTGAAGCTCGAAGATCGGCTTGCCATAGGCCTCACGCTCCTTCGCGTAGCGCACGGCGGCGTCGAGCGAGGCACGGGCGACGCCAACGGCCACGGCCGCGATGGCCACACGCCCCTCCGACATGCCGCGCAGCATGCGCTTGTAGGCCGCACCTTCCTCGCCCACGATATTCGCCGCCGGCACGCGATGGTTGTCCAAAAGGATCTGCGCCACATGTGCGGAACGCTGGCCTAGCTTGTCCTCGACACGGGTGACGTCATAGCCCGGGGCCTTCGGGTCGACAATGAAGAGCGTCGCACCGTGCTTCCCCGCGGTCTTGTCCGTGATGGCCAGCGCGAATGCGATGCCGGCTTCGCTGCCATTGGAAATGAACTGCTTGGTGCCGTTCAGGATGAAATCGCTGCCGTCACGCCGGGCAGAGGTGCGGAAGGCCGCCGTATCGGAGCCGGCTTGCGGCTCGCTCAGCAGGCCCGCCGCAATGGTCTTGCCGGACACCATGTCCGCGACATAGCGATCCTTCTGCTCGGGTGTACCCTCGGCCGCCAGCATTCCGGCGAGAGAGTTGTGAACGTGCAGGATGGTGGCGAGGCCGCCGTCGGCCACGGCGAACTCCTCGATGGCGAGGCAGTACTCGACGAAGCTCGCGTTCGATCCGCCGTATGCCTCGGGGACCAGCATCCCCAGGAAGCCGAGTTCGGCAAGGGCCTTCAGCTCTTCCTTCGGCCATGCGGCGGTACGATCGCGTTCGGCAGCGGTCGGTGCAACGATCTCTGCGGCTACTTTACGGGCCGAGTCACGGATCAGGGTTTCCTGCTCGCTCAGGAAGGCGGCGGACGTGTCAGTCATCTTGATTCTCCAGGATGAGGTGGCGGACCCGGACGCGCGTGTGCGCGCCCGGCTTCGTGCAATTTGGTTCGCGTTCGTGCAAATCAGGACACCCGGCGGCTCTCGTTCGACCAGTACTTGTCGCGCACCTGTCGACGCAGGATCTTTCCCACGACACTTACCGGCAAAGCTTCGACGAAGGTCACCGATTTCGGCGCCTTAAAGCGTCCAAGTGTGCCTTTCACGTGCTCGATAAGTTCGTGGGCGCCGGCTTCCGCTCCCGGCTTGAGCATGACCTCGGCATGCACCGCCTCACCCCATTCATCGTGAGGGACGCCGACCACGGCCGAGATCAGCACGGCCGGGTGGGCATTCAGTGCAGCTTCCACTTCGACTGCATAAACGTTGAAGCCGCCCGTGATGATCATGTCCTTCTTGCGGTCGACGATATAGAGGAAGCCTTCCGCATCGACGTAGCCGAGGTCGCCTGATTTCCAGAACCCGTTGCTGAACTCGGCGGCTGTACCTTCCGGGTTCTTGAAGTAGCCGCTGATGGTCGCCCGCGAACGGATCCAGATTTCGCCGGTGGTGCCGGCAGGCACGCGTTGGCCGTTCTCGTCGACCACGAGCAGTTCGACGTTGGACGAGACGCGACCGGCGGAGGCCAGATGGCCGGCACTGGCCACATGGTCCCGCTTGAGCAACAGCGCCACGGCCTGCAGGCATTCGGTGGAGCCATAGGCCTGGAGGAAGATGTTGCCGAAGCGGCCTTGCAGGCGCTCTAGCTTTGACGGGCTGATCGGAGCCGCGCCGTAGTAGATGGTGCGCAGCGACGACAGGTCGTGATCGGCAGCTTCCTGCATGTCGAGCAGCCAATAGAGCAGGGTGGGTACGAGTGCGCCGACGGTGATCCGTTCGGCCTCCACATTACGGCACCATCGCTTCAGGTCGGGCACGTTCATGGTGATCGTGCAGCCGCCGCGGAACAGCGTAGGCAGAAGACCCAGCCCCGAGCCGTGGCTGACAGGCGCCATGTGCAGGAAGCGTGAATCGGCATCAAGAAAGCTCTCCTGCTCGGCAAAGTATGAATCGCGGCAGGCAAGCCAGTTGTCCATCGTGTACTGGGCGCACTTGCTCTTGCCGGTGGTGCCGCCGGTAAACCGGTAGACGAGGTGGTCGGCACAGGCATCGCTTTCGATGCCGGGGTCTTCATCCGGAATGCCTTCCATCAGATCCCAGAAGTAGTGCAGGCCCTCGGCGCCCTGAAATTCCGCCGGCGCCGGATCCATGCAGACGACCGTGACGCCGAACTCACGGAGCATGGCGTAGTAGTCCTCCAGCAGGGGTGTTTCGAGGAACACGACCTTGGGCCGCATGAAGTCCACCTGCCGGCGATGCTCCTCGATCGCGTCGCGCAGGTTGGTGTACGCGGCGCTGGCCTCGCCCTTCAGCGCGGTCCAGGTGTGCAGCAGCGAGAGATTGTCGTTCTCGAGGATGCAGAGATAGATGTCGCCCCGGCGCAGCGCGAGGCGCTCTCGCATCATATTGACGATCTGGTTGGTCAGGGCGTGGAGCTGGCGGTGCGAGTAACGGCGCTCCCGCTCGATATTGACCAAGGCTTCGCGATCACCGAAGCGTACCGCCATGTGCTCCGTGAGGCGCGCGAAATTGATCTTCATGCTTGTCTCCGTATTTTGGGATAGGACGTTCGGCGCCTGCAATATAGGGCCGCACGCCGGCCGGCCTCGCCCCCTCGAAACGAGGGGGAGCGCGCATGGTTTCCCGCTGCCTAATATCGGTCCGTGCCGATTCACTCGAACGGCAGCACAACAATCACCGAGGAAGACAAATGGCTCGCAAAGTCGTCGTTGCCGGCGTGGGGATGATCCCCTTCACCAAGCCGGGTGCCAGTGAAACCTATGACCGCATGGGCGCCGCCGCCACGCGGCTGGCGCTGCAGGATGCACGCGTGGACTACAAGGACATCCAGCAGGCCTACACAGCCTGGGTCTACGGCGACTCCTGCGCCGGTCAGCGCGCGCTGTACCACGTCGGCATGACCGGCGTGCCCATCATCAACGTCAACAACAATTGCTCCACCGGATCGACGGGCCTGTACCTGGCACGCCAGGCGATCGAGTCCGGCGCGCTGGACGTGGCGCTGGTAGTCGGCTTCGAGCAGATGAATCCCGGCGCGCTCGGCAGCTACTTCAATGACCGCCCGCTGCCGGTCGATGTCTTCCTGCAGCGTTGCGATGACCTCTTGGGCAAGCAGGATATTCCGCCGGCCCTGCGTATCTTTGGCGGCGCTGGACAGGACCATATGCAGCGCTTTGGCACGCCGATGGAAACGTTCGCCAAGATCCGCGCCAAGGCCAGCCGACATGCCGCCAACAACCCGCTGGCCGTGTTCCGCAAGGTGGTGACGACGGAAGACGTGATGGCCGATCAACTGGTGTGGCCCGGCGTGATGACCCGCCTGATGGCCTGTCCGCCAACCTGCGGCGCGGCCGCCGCCGTACTGTGCAGCGAGGAGTACGCGCGCAAGCACGATCTCGATTCCCGCGTCTGGATCGCGGCCCAGGCGATGACTACCGATTTCGCGCAGGCCTTCGAGACCGACATGCGGTACGTGGCTGGTTTCGGCATGGCCAGGGCGGCTTCGCAACAGGTCTACGAGACGGCCGGCATCGGCGCGGAAGATGTTGACGTGGTCGAACTGCACGACTGCTTTGCCCACAACGAGCTGATCACCTACGAAGGCCTGGGCCTTTGTCCCGAGGGCGGCGCGGCAAAGTTTGTCGACGACGGCGACAACACCTACGGCGGCCGCTACGTGGTCAACCCGTCTGGCGGCCTGCTATCCAAAGGCCATCCGCTCGGAGCCACCGGCCTCGCACAGTGCGCGGAGCTCGTCCAGCAACTGCGCGGGACCGCCGACAAGCGGCAGGTAGAAGGGGCCCGCGTGGCGCTGCAGCACAACGTTGGCATTGGCGGCGCCTGCGTTGTCACGATGTACCGCAACTGATCGGAGCAGATCATGGATTTCCAACCCGATGCCGGGCTTGACGCCTTCCGGCAGGAGGTGCGCGCGTTCCTCCGCGCGAATCTGCCGCCGAGCCTTGCGGGCAAGCCGCGCGGGAGCGTGCGCTCGCTGCGCGCCGAGATCGAGCCCTGGCAGCGAGTGCTCAACGAAAAAGAGTGGGGCGCGCCGTACTGGGAGAAGGAGCACGGCGGTACCGGCTGGGGCGTGCTGCAGCAGCTTGTGTTTGATGAGGAATGCGTGGCGGCCGGTGCACCGACGCAGGACGGCTTTGCGCAGAAGCTGCTCGGGCCGGTGCTGAACGCCTTTGCCAGTCCGGAGCAGAAGGCTGAGCACATGCCCCATATCTTCAACGGCACGCGGCTGTGGTGCCAGGGCTTCTCGGAACCGGGTTCCGGCTCCGACCTTGCGTCGCTGCGGACCCGTGCCGATCGCGACGGCGACCACTATGTGATCAACGGCCAGAAGATCTGGACCAGCTACGCCCATGACGCCGACTGGATCTTCCTGCTGGTTCGCACCGACCAGGAGGTCAAGAAGCAGGCCGGCATCAGCTTCCTGCTGGTGGACATGAAGACGCCAGGCATCACCGTACGGCCGATTCGCAGCATCGACGATTGCCATCACCTGAATGAGACCTTCTTCGATAACGTGCACGTGCCGGTGGCCAACCGCGTCGGGGCGGAGGGCGACGGCTGGAAGATCACCAAGTTCCTGCTCAACAATGAACATGCATCTGCGGCCGATCTGCCCATCCTGAAGCGTTACCTCATGCAGATCCGGCAGCTCGCGACCAGGCAGGGCGTATGCGGCGCGACGCTGCTGGCGCGACACGAATTTGCGCTGCGGCTGGCCCGCTTCGAGGCCGAGGTCGCCGCGATCGGCATGATGGTCAAGCGGGTGGCCGCAATGGAGCAGGACCACAGCCCGGCCGCGCACGCCATGGGCTCAATGCTGAAGATTCGCGGCACCGAGCTGCAGCAACGCATGAGCGAATTCCTCGTCGAGGCACTGGGTGACTACGGCGCCGTGGCGTATCCGGAGCCGCATGCCAGCACCGGCGTACCGCCGCTGCCGCTGCAGGATGTGGGTCGTGGCGTCGCCAACGAGATGTTCTTCCGCCGCGCCTCGACCATCTATGGGGGTACCAGCGAAGTGCAGCGCGGCATCATCGCCAAGGCGCTTTTTCAACTTTGAAGGGCGTCCCGACCATGAATTTCAAACTGGATGACGAGCAGCAGATGCTGCAGGACAGCGTGCGCCGCTTCGTGGACAAGGACTACAGCTTCGAGTATCGCAGCACGCTGCTCAAGGCGCGGTCCGGTGGCAGCCTGGCCCGATGGCAGGTATTTGCCCAGAACGGCTGGCTGGCGGCAGCGCTGCCCGAGGCGGAAGGCGGACTGGGCGGAGGCATCGTCGATACCGCGCTGATCGCGCAGGAGTTCGGGCGCGGACTGGTGGTGGAGCCGTACCTTGGCTGCGCTGTACTGGCAGCGCAGACCCTGGTGGCAGGCGGCACGCCGAAGCAACGGGCCGCATTGCTGCCTGCGCTCGCCGATGGCGCGCGCAAAGTGGCGCTGGCATATAGCGAGGCCGGTTCGCGAGGTTTCCCCGAGTGGGTTAGCTGCGGGGCGGAATCCGTTGGCGACGGCTACGTGCTCAACGGGATGAAGACGCTGGTGCTGGGCGGCGTGGAAGCGGATGCGTTCATCGTGTCCACCCGCATGGCCGGCAGCGGCGACGGCCCGGACGGCATTTCGCTGTTCCTCGTCGAAGCCGGCACCGGAGGCCTGTCGCGCCAGCCGCTGCCGCTGCATGACGGCACGTGGGCCGCGGAAGTGACGTTCGACGGCGTGCGCGTGGGGGCCGATAGCCTGCTTGGCGAGCCAGGCCAGGGGCTGGCGGCGCTGCGCCATGGCCTCGCGCACGGCACGGCCGCGCTGTGCGCGGAACTGGTCGGCGCGATGGAGAAAGCCGTGGAGATCACGTCGGAATACCTGAAGGTCCGCGAGCAGTTCGGCGTGCCCATCGGCTCGTTCCAGGCGCTGCAGCACCGCATGGCCGACATGGCCGCGGAGCTCGAGCTGGCGCGTTCGATGCTGTTTCATCTGCTGGCGTCGGTCACCAACGACGATGCGCAGACCCTGGTGCGCACCGTCTCGCAAGCCAAGGCGCTGATCGGCCGGGCAGCGCGCTTCGTTTGCGGTCAGGCCATCCAGCTCCATGGTGGCATCGGCATGACGGAGGAATACGCCGTCGGCCACTACTACAAGCGGGCGGTCGTGGCGGATGCGTTGTTCGGCCGTGCCGACCAGCACGAAGCCGCCTGCGCGGCAGAACTCCAGGCAACCCTGATCCAAACGGAAGGACAAGCATGAAGACGTTCGAGAAAATCGCCGACCTGAAGCCCCTGGTGGGCGAGAATATCGGCACCAGTGAGTGGATGCTGATCGACCAGGCCCGCGTCAATCAGTTTGCCGACGCGACCGGTGACCACCAGTGGATCCATGTCGACGTGGAGCGTGCCAAGCAGGGGCCGTTCGGCGGCCCCATCGCCCACGGCTTCATGACCCTGAGCCTGCTGCCGGCGTTCTTCGCCACGGCGTTCCAGATCCGCGAGACGCGCGCTGGCGTGAACTACGGCCTGGACAAGGTGCGCTTCATGACGCCGGTGCCGGTGGGCAGCCGCCTGCGTGCCCACTTCACGCTGATGTCGTTCGATGCCCTCGACGGTGGCGGCGCGCAACTGAAGATCGAGATGAAGGTGGAATGCGAAGGCGCCGGCAAGCCGGCCTGCGTGGCCGAGTCGATCACGCGCCTGTTTCCGTAAAGCTTTCCCCGACACCCCACAACCCAACTGATCTGTAGGAGTACACATGACGATTCGTTTCGACGGCAAGGTTGCCATTGTTACCGGCGCGGGCGCCGGTCTGGGCCGCACTCACGCCCTTGCGCTGGCCGCGCGCGGCGCCAAGGTGGTCATCAATGATTTCGGTGGTGCGCGCGACGGCACTGGCGGCTCGTCCGAAGCGGCGCTGAAGGTGGTGGAGGAAATCCGCCAGGCCGGCGGCACGGCCATTGCCAACGGCGCCAATGTGGCGGATTTCGAGCAGGTGCAGGAACTGGTCAGGCAGACCATGGCCGAATTCGGCCGCGTCGACATCCTGGTCAACAACGCCGGCATCCTGCGCGACAAGTCATTCAGCAAGCTCGAGATCGCCGACATCAAGGCCGTGCTGGACGTGCACCTCATGGGCTCGATCTACTGCACCAAGGCCGTGTGGGAAATCATGCGCTCCCAGGAGTATGGCCGCATCGTGATGACCACTTCGTCGTCGGGCATGTTCGGAAACTTCGGACAGTCCAACTACGCCGCCGCGAAGATGGCGCTGGTCGGCCTGATGAATGCGCTGCATCTGGAAGGTAAGAAGAGCAACATCAAGGTCAACACACTGGCCCCGGCCGCTGCCACCCGCATGACCGCGGACATCCTGCCCGAGCCGGTGCTGCAACGCATCCAGCCGGATCGCGTGACGCCAGGCCTGGTGTTCCTGTGCAGTGACGAGGCCCCGTCCAAGACGATCCTGTCGGCCGGTGGCGGCTCGTTCGCCGTGGCGACGATGATGGAAACGGCGCCGGTGATGCTGGACGACGCCGAACTGAGCCCGGAAACCATCGCGGCGCGCTTCGGCGAGATCGCCGCCTGGAATACTGCCAAGGCTTTCGAGGAGTCGGTGCACGAAGTGCAGTCGCTGCTCGGCCCCGCGTTGAAGTAAGAGCAGGGGACTCTGCGTCTGGGGGAGGCGCTTTACCCGGAAGCGGCTGCACTGTGCAGCCGCTTCTGTTCTTTCCTGGATGACAGTGGATTGTCCCCTCGTACGTGCAAGGCGCGGTGACGACTCAGCCGCCTCCCAATGTCCCGGACATGCCCCCCTGTTTCGAGTGGGGATGCGCCAGGCGGCGGCGACTATTCTTCTTGATGAAGGCAATGCGGGAAGCATGGGCGGACTCGGCAAGCCGCCACTGGAGACACGCCAACACATGCATGTCAAGAGATGTCAGAGGTGTTTGGCAAAGGTATTGAGGAGTGGACGGTGAAGTTGCGAGAGAGGTCACTACGCGCGTTGGTAGACAAGTGGATAGGTGGGGTGCCGGCACGCGTCACGCATTGGGGTCGTGCGCATTCGAACGGTCAGCGATATGCCCATGTCGAGGTGCTAGGGTGTGCAGAATTTCTGGGCATCTATTTCTTCCGCCAGGCGGATGGATCCTGGTGTGTATTCCCGCGCGCCAGATAGGTGTTCTTGCTCCCCTCTGCGGAGAAGGGGCGGAGCTTCGTGCGTAGGCGTGCCAAGTAAGGAGACATTGGAACCTTGATGGCCGATTCGCCTGAACTCCCTACACTGCTGCACTACCTGCTCCTCTGGGAGCAGCGCAACCCGCAAGAGGTGTACCTGACGCAGCCAATGCCTGACGGCAGCGTCGTCCGCTATACCTGGCGCGACGTTGCGGACCAGGCGCGCCGCATGGCGAATCACCTGTTAAAGCAGCGCTTTCCGCCCGGATCGCTGATTGCGATTATTGGCAATAACTGCGCCCACTGGATCATCGCGGACCTGGCGATCTGGATAGCGGGCCATGTCAGCGTTCCGGTCTATCCAGGTATCGATGCCGATACGCTGGAGCATGTCCTCGCGCACAGCGAAGCCCGGCTGCTGTTCGCCGGCAGGCTCGATTCCAGGGGTAATGGCGAGTTTGGCCGGGATCCGGTCAGTGCCACCCTGCCGCACGGCTTGCCAGTCATCACCTTGCCGTCGGTGAATACGCAGCAGGCCTCAGCCGTGCCGGGCGCACAGCGGTGGGATGAAATTGTCTGCCGCACCGCACCGGTCCAGGCTTTTGCGCTACCAGACCCTAAATCCCTGGCTACTGTCATCTATACCTCCGGCACCACGGGCCGCCCGAAGGGTGTGATGCACAGCTTCGGTACCATGTGCGGGGCGCCGAGCGCTCTCAGCCGTTTTGTCAGCGAGCGCAGCATCCCCACCCAATCCGACCGCATGTTGTCTTACCTGCCGCTGTCGCATTGCGCGGAGCGGCATGGCACCGAATGCGCATCGCTGCGCTTTGGCTTTCAGCTGTTCTTCTGTGACCGCGCAGACACGTTCCTGGCGGATCTGCAGCGGGCCAGGCCAACTATCTTCCTGTCGGTGCCTTATGTCGGGATCCGCCTTGCGCAGTTCGCAAACCGCCGGATCCCGCCGCTGCTGCAGGAAATCGCGCTTGCCGTGCCGCTGCTCTCAGGCCTGATGCGGCGAAAGCTGCTGCGTGCAATGGGTCTTGCCGACGTCAGGATTGCATATATCGGTTCAGCCGCGGTGCCCGCATACCTGCTGCGCTGGTATCGCCGGCTTGGGCTGGAGTTGCTCGAGGGTTACGGGATGACGGAAAATTTCGGATACTCGCATTTCAACACCTTGGGTAGCGCGCGCGAAGGATACGTCGGAAAGTGCTTTCCCGATGTGCAGTGCCGTATCGCGCCAGACGGCGAGATCCTGGTCAAGAGCCCGGCGCAGATGCTTGGGTACTACAAGGATCCCGACCTCACGGCTGACAGCCTGACGCCAGACGGCTTCTTCAAGACCGGCGACCGCGGCTACATCTACGCCCAGGCATGCCTGCGGATTACCGGCCGCATGAACGATCCGTTCAAGACGGCCAAGGGGACCTTTGTCAACCCGGCGCCGATCGAAACCAGCCTGACCAGCCATCCGTGGATCGAAGCTGCCTGCGTGACCGGGGCTGGTCGCACGCAACCGTTTGCCCTGCTGATGCTGAACCAGGCGGGTTGCGAACTCGTGGAGCGGGGCGCACGTGCAGCCGTGGCGCGGACCCTCGAACAATTGCGCCAGCGGATCAACACGCAACTGCCCGCCCATGAGAGGCTTGAAATGATGGTGGTAGTCCGCAAGCGCTGGAGCGTGCAGGGCGGCGACATGACGCCGAGCCTGAAGATCCGTCGTGCCTCAATTGAGGACCGCCATTTGTGGAAGGCGGATTCGTTCGCGAGTTGCGGGAACCCAATCGTGTTTGAATAACGAGGTGTGCTGGCATGGTTTTACCCTCTTCCGGAGGGGCGCGTGTTGTGGCCAACGCCGGTACGACAGGACGACGGCATCTGCGGGATCTTTGCTGTTGCCGTCACTTCTCTGATTCCGAAAATCAGGACTTCATAGCGATTTACCGGCTTGGCGAAATCATTCTGTCCATTGACAGCAACGCGCATGTCGCGCCAGAGGCAACCCTCATCGGCAATATGGCGATAGGCCCGCGGGCCTGCGTGTGGCCAGGCGCGGTCATTCACACGGACAACGAGGCCATCGTGGTCGGTATCGAAACCAGCGGTCAGGACGGAGCGGTCCTGCATGCTCTGCAACTCGAAGCCCCTGCGCTGATTGAACAACTCGAGCGCCCTGATCATATCCAGGGCCATATGCGCGGCTCGAATCGCGTGATCCTCTGCTGGCTTCGGCAGCCCGGCGGCAGCCATATATGCGTCCCCGATAGTCTTGATCTTTTCGAGACCCCGGTCGTCCGCGATCGTATCGAATTCGGCAAAGACTTCGTTGAGGATTGTCACCAACTGCTCAGGACTCATGCCAGCCGAGAACCGGCTGAATGCGACAATGTCCGCAAACAAGACGGTGACTGCAGGACAGCTGTCCGCAATAATTTCCGGGATGGTGTTGGCGATCAAGTCTGCACGTGTCTTCAGCCGCTCCGCGATGGGATAGGGCAGAAGATTGAGTAGCAACCGTTCGGACAGGTTCTGCTCGGAGACGATTCTGTCATAAAGCTCCTGGAGTTCGTCGCGCTGACGACGGATCAGCTCACCGCTTGCACGCAGTTCTTCATTCTTCCGGGCTGTCGCTTCCTCGGCGCGCTTCTTTTCAGTGATATTGCGGCCTTCCGGAAGCAGAAATACCACGTTGCCATCCGAATCCTTGATGGGCAATAGTGAGAAATCAACGATGATTGTCTCCTCGCCCATTGACTGACCGTAGACCTCAAAGTCGCACCGGACGAACTCCCCCTGGCTTGCACGGAGGATCCATTCGCGCGGCATTTTCCGTGTCCCGCCCGATATGTCCCACCGTCGAGCTTCCCAGAACGGCTTTCCGCGAATGTCGTCCATGCATATGCCCACTGCCTCCAGAGCTGCCCGGTTTATTTCAAGCATGTTGCCGTGCACATCCAGCAGGCCGACGAACTGGTATATCGCGTCCAGCATGATGCGCGCCAGCTTATCCTGCTTGGCGCCGAGGTCATCACTCGCAGAAAGCGTTAATCATCACGCACGCGAAACCCTTCAGAGTTGGCGGACACTCGACGCTTGGTGATAGTCATGCTTCACCTCTCAACCTGCAAATGCTTGCGCTGCAGAGCACAGGCGCCTGGATGCAGTTCAGTACCGTTATAGGCGCCGGATTCGCGAGCTGATAAAGGTCTGTCGCTCGCTGTGCTGAAGCGGCACAGCGAGCGACTACAACAGCAAAGCGCCTACCGCAATAAGCTTCGTCGCCGCAGAGCCTTAGCCACGTTCGGTCTCGTACCGACTGGCGGGAAGCGCCTCGCGTTCGTTCGCCGCATCCTGCAAGCGGAAGTCGAACCGGATCCGGGTGAATGGCGCGGTGATTCCGAGCGATTCGTACCCTGCCGCGCCGTTAGCCTGCTCAAGCTCGACAACGAGTCCATCACGCGTGGCAAAGGCGAAATCGTCGTCCAGGTAGGTGTCACCCGGAATGTTGACTTGCGTGGTCAGCGCACGCTTGCCCTCACCGGAAACGAGGAAGTGGATATGAGCGGGGCGGTTGCCGTGACGGCCCAGCAGATCGAAGAGCTCGGATACCGGGCTGTTGGGTGGAATCGCGTAACCGGGCGGCAGGAAGCTGCGGAAGCGATAGCGGCCGAGTTCGTCGGTCTCGATGCGGCGGCGCAGGTTGTAATCCGGCTGGGACGGGTCGAAGTGGGAGTAGCGACCGAATTCATTGCAGTGCCAGACATCGACCACGGCGTGCGGCACAGGCTGGCCGTCGGTGCCAAGCACCTGGCCTTCCATGACGAACGGTGTGCCCTTGTTCTCGTTGCCGGCGTCGAGACGAACCTCGTTGCGAGACAGCGGCGCGCCCGCCACGTAGAGCGGGCCCTCGATGGCGCGCGCCGTGCCTGACGCGCGTGCGGCAGCCAGATCGGCCTCGTCCTCGCGGATGTCGAGCAGGCGGTCGAAGCCGAGACCGGCGGTGATGAGGCCGATCATGTCGGCCTGGCCCAGACGGGTCAGCCATTTGACGGCTTCCCAGAACTCATCCGGATTGACATCGAATTCGTCGATGGTGCGGAACAGGTCGCCGACGATGCGCGCGGTAATGGCGCGCACGCGCTCGTTGCCGTCCTTGCCGATGCGGCGGCTGTTCACCAGCTCAAGAAGCTGTGCGGCATTCATTTCAGCCATGATTGAGTCTCCTTTTGTTTGGGGTAGTGATGGTTGGAAGCGGTCGCAAGGCCGCCGTGCTACAGGTCCAGAACGATCCGGGCCGTGCGCGAGCGCGACACGCAGGCACAGATCTGCTTGTTGGACGCCTTCTCATTCTTGGAGAGGCAGTTGTCGCGGTGATCCGGCTCGCCCGCGATCACGGGGACCACGCACGTGCCGCAAATGCCTTCGCGGCATTCGGTGTCGATATCGCAGCCAGCTGCCCGCAGGGCATCGACGAGCGAGGTGCCTTCCGGGACGACAATGACCTTTCCACTCTGCGCCAGTTCGGCCTCGAAGGCTCCGGCCGGCAGACTCGCCGCCTCGGGATCGGCCTGGAAGTGCTCCAGGTGAACCGCATCCGGCCCAATGCTGCGCTCGCCCTCCTCGACGACGCGGCGCATGAAGGCAGCAGGTCCGCAGGTATAGGCGAGCGCGCCCGGCGCTGCTTTCGGCATGCAGCCGGCAAGCACTTGCCCTACAGCATCGCGCTCCTTGGCCATATGGAACGTCACCTTGCCCTCGAACGCTTCGGACTCCAGAAGATGGACAAAGGCGGCATGCTCCCGCGAGCGCACAAAGTAGTGCAGGTGGTACGGCTGGCCGAGCCGGTTCAGGCGGTACGCCATGCTCAGCAGCGGCGTGATGCCGATGCCGGCGGCGAACAGCAGGTACTCGCTGGCCCCCGCCGCGAGGCTGAACAGGTTGCGCGGGGCACTGATGGTCAGTTCCGCACCTTCCTGCACGCTCTCGTGCAGGGCGGCGGAGCCGCCGCGCGAGGCGTCCTCGCGCTTCACTGCGATCAGGTAGCCTGACGTATCGTCGGGCGGACTGCACAGGGAATACTGGCGTGTGACGCCGGTCGGCCCGAGCACGTCGATGTGAGCCCCCGGCTCATAGGGCTCAAGCGCCGCGCCATCACAGGGCACGAGGCGGAATGAGCGGATGCCGACTGCCTCTTCCACAACCTTTTCGACTCTGACTTTGTACATGACTACCCTTCCAGACTAACTACCTTGAACCAGTTTTCGCGCGCGAGATCAGCGCATCAGGAGGCCGCCGTTCGCGTCCCAGTTGGCTCCCGTGACCGCGCCCGCGGCGTCGGCGGCCAGCAGCAGCACGACATCCGCTACATACTCCGGCGACCCGAGCCGCTGGACGGGAATCGACCGGAGAATCGCGTCGAGCCGATCCGCCGGCACGGTTTCGTGCACGATCGGCAGGTCCAGCGGACCAGGCGAGACGCAGTTCACGGTCACCCCATGCGCAGCGAGCTCGCGCGCGAAGACTTTGGTCAGGACCGCGACGCCACCTTTTGCCGCGGCGTAGTGCGCGCCAGTGGCGGTGCCGCCGCTCTGGCCGGCGAGCGATCCGATGTTGACGATGCGGCCGAAGCCGCGCTGCGCGAAATGCGCGCCGAACACCTGCGAGCCGACGAAGGTGCCACGCAGGTTGATGGCCACGACCTGGTCGAACTCCTCGGGGCTGATGTCCATCAGCGCCGACACTTTGGACCTGCCCGCGTTGTTGACCAGCACATCGGTGCCGCCCCAGCGCGCCTGCAATGCCGCCAGGGCCGACTCGAAGGCGCTCTTGTCGGTCACGTCGAGGGCAAGGCCGATGGCCGATTCGCCGGAGCGGTCGAGTGAATCGGCGACGGCGCATGCCGCACGGAGGTCGAGGTCGCCAAGCGCCACCCGGTAACCGGCGGCGTGCATGCGGCGCGCGATGACTTCGCCGAGGCCGCGGGCGGCGCCGGTGATCAGGGCAACTCGTTTCATGACGCCTCCTACAGCAGGAATCCGAGAGCGTTCAGGCTGTCGGCGGAGTTGATCAGACGCACCACCTTCTGTTCCAGGCGGATGCCTTCCGGCGTGAAGCGCAGGCGGTGTGTCAGGTCTGCCGCGAACAGCGTGTGGATCTCGCGCTTGTAGGCAACCAGGATCTGCGCCGAGCTGACCTCGATGACGTCGGCCGAACGCGAAACCTCGGTGAAGCGCGAAACGGTGCGCACGGTACGGGCGGCATCGACGGCCGACACGGAGTTGCCGGAGGTCAGGCGCTCGATACGCATGGCACGCATGCGCGCGTCGTCGTAGGCGTAGTTCAGCGTGGCCTCGAAGTCAGTGGTGTCCGGGTCGATCGGCACCACGTAGTGGCCGGTGTCGCTCCACAGTCCGGCCCACTGCTGATAGTTCTTGCGGTCAAGCAGTTCCGCCTCGCGCCAGATGAACTCGGCGGCAAGCTGCAGCGAGGGCGAGACCACGGACAGTTCGTTCGGCTTATTCATCGCTCATCATCCTTTTCCACATGCGGTAGGCTTCGCGCATGCCGCCTTCGTCGGTGGCGTGCGAGATCTTGTCGCCGTTGTCGGCGACGACTTCGCGGTTCAGGCCGCGGTTGACCAGGATCGGCACGTCCTTGCCGGCGTACGAGCCGCGCTGCACGCGCTCCCAGGCTTCGGCGTCGTCAGGGCTGCCGAAGCCGAAGGGGCCCTGGAAGTGCTCATGGATGCGCAGCCGCTCGCGGTTGGCGATCTCGGGGCCGCCGTCCATGCCCAGGGCAATGTGGCGAATCTCGGTTTCCGTCGCCGATACCGGATGCAGCACGCGGAAGAAGGCCATCGACATCGCGACGTTGGGGAACAGGTTCAGGTTGAAGCCCGCGCCGTGCAGCGAGCGGACGATGCGGCGCACCTGCTCGGGCGGCATCTCTTTTGAGAGCGCCTCGGTCACGTGCGCGAAGCGTTCCTGCAACGGCTCCGTGCCGTCGTCCTGGTCGAGGTCGACGTGCCCGGGCACCATCACCATCACGCTGTGGCCGTTGCCCAGCGCGTGGGTGACCGCCTTTTCGTCGGTCATGAAGGACAGCATCTCGGACGTCTCTTCATCCACCGACGACATCCACGACTTGTGGACGATCGGGAAGTGGTAGCCGTCGGTGGTGTTCTCGAGCTGGATCTTCCAGTTGCCCCGGAAGCGGAACTTGTGTTCGCCCTGGGTCTTGATGGGGTAGCCAGCGCCCTGCTTCATGAACAGGTCGATCCAGCGCTTTGCTTCGCCGAGGAAGTCGCTGAGCGGTTCCACATCCTGGTTGAAGCTGGCGAAGACCATGCCGGCGTAGCTGTCCACGCGCAGCGAGCGCAGCGGCAGTTCCGTCTTGTCCAGGATGTCCTCGTAGCCGTCGGGGTAGGGCAGGGCGCGCAGCTTGCCGTCCAGGCCGTAGGACCAGCTATGGTACGGGCAGGTGAAGCCGGTGGCGTTGCCTTTCGACTTTTCGCACACCGTGGCGCCGCGATGGCGGCAGCGATTCTCGAGCACGCGGATGGCGCCGGTCTTGTCGCGCACGACGATGACGGGCTGGCGGCCAATCCTGGTGGTCTTGAAGTCGCCGGGGTTGTGGATCTCGCTCTCGTGCGCGACCCAGATCCAGGTCTTGTAGAAAATGCGCTCTTGCTCGAGCTCGAACAGGCCGGGATCGTAGTACATCGAACCGTCCACGCGGTCCGCCTGCACCAGTTGCTCAGGCTTTGCCGCGAAGGTCAGCGGCTGGTAGCTATCGTGGGTATCGTGGGAACACATGCTAGTTCTCCGTGGGTTCAGTGGGAGGCACCATCGGCAGCGATGGCGCGCTCGATCCGGGTTGCGATGGCGCAGACCGTTTCGTCGTCACGCTTGCATCCGACGATCTGGAGCCCGGCCCTGATGGTGACGCCGGGGACGCCAGGCAGCGGCACGGGCAGGGTGAGTGCGGGATGGCCACTCAGGTTGAAGGGGCGCACCAGCGAGGTCAGGCCGAGGATCGGCGCCCCTTCGCGGACTGCGGCGAGGGTCGGGGGCAATCCGGGAAGCGTGGGCAGCACGATGGCGTCGACTTCATCGAGCACGGCGTCAACCTGCGCCATGAATGCATGGCGCACGACTTCGGCCTGCAGCAGATCGTCGCGCCCGACCTGGCTCGCGGCGATCAGGCGTTGCTCGACATCGGGCTGCAATGCACCCGAGCCGGTCAGGTGGCCGAAGGCCGCCCAGGTTTCGGCACTGATGATCTGCATGCCGGCCGCATAGGCGGCCCCCATGCCGTCGAGTCGGACGCGCTGCGCGGAGAAGCCTGACTTGCGCAGCGCACTGGCGACGGCTTCCAGAATCGCGGGGTCCGCCTGCACATCGTCCAGCAGGCCGATGCGAAAGGACCGCCCGGCACCGTGCGCCTGCAATGGGTCGAAGCCCGGCGCAATCACCGCCATCGCGGCGATGATGCCGCCGACGTCATCTGCAAAGGGTCCAACGCAATCCAGCGAAGACTCGGCCGGATGCGCGCCCCGGCGGCTGACGCGGCCAAAGGTCGGCTTCAGGCCAACGACCCCGCAACAGGCTGCGGGCATGCGGATGGATCCGCCGGTATCGGTGCCCAGCGCGATGCGCACTTCGCCGGCGGCTACCGCGGCGGCGGAGCCGCTGGAAGAGCCGCCGGGAATGCAATCGGGAGCCTGGGGGTTGACCGGTGTGCCGGCGAAGTCATTGATGCCCGAGATACCGAAGGCGAGTTCGTGCATCGTGGTCTTGCCTACGATAGACCAGCCGGCATCGAGAAGCCGGGACACCACTTCCGCGTGCTCGGCTGCGGGCGGTGCGTCGCGCAGCGCCCGGCTGCCCGCGGCCGTGGGGTAGCCCGCGATGTCGATGGAATCCTTGATGGCGATGGCGGGACCGGAGCCTCCCAGGCGGATGCGTGAGACGAAGGCGGTCATTGCGGCCTCTCCTTGCGCGCAAGCGCGACCTCCAGGCATGACAACCGCTCCGTCTGGAAATGCCTGATGCGGGCGGATCCATCAGTGCCAACCGCGAGCTCGACGGCCAGGCGTGCCGAAATCAGTTCGGTCTTCCCGCCGACATAGACCGATAGCTGTTGCATGATCCAGTGGCCGCGCACAACGCCCGCTTCCGCGACCATCGCTTCGCTGGTGAGGAAGTGCACGTTGCGCAGGAAATGCGGCGAGGGCGGCAGGTAGCTGCGCAGGAAGTCGCCGATGGCGGCCGGTCCGACGTGCCGGCCGAACCCGGTGGCGTACTCGGCTCCAACCCCTTCCCATACGGCGTCGCCGGTGAACAGGGCTTCCAGTTCGCCGTCACGTGCGTCGTCCGGCGCCGGCACGTCGCACAACGACATGTAACGGGACAGCGTGCGCCGCGCCGCGTTCTGGGCTTCGAGCGCTGCGAGGCGGGTTGCCAGGAAACTCGCGGCGGCGCCGGTCTCGCCGGACTGCGCGATGCACTGCGCTTGCGTCATGGCTCAGGCCGCCTCGGCGGGGATTTCGAGCGCGCGACCCACGCGCGCCTCGATCTTGGCGTAGCGCCACAGGCTATGCTCGCCGACCGGCGTGGTGCGGAACAGGTTGCAGGCGGCGACGACGGTTGCATAGTCCACGACGTCGGCCATGATGTAGACGGTCCATGGCGACGTCGTGGAGGGGCCGACCATCAGGCGGTCATCGTCGATGGCGCCGAGGATCGTGACGCCGGGCAGTGCCGCCATGGATTTCATCATGGCGCTGAATCCCTTCCACACTTCGATGCCCTGGCCCGTTGGCAAGTCGAAGAAGTTCTGGGTGATGCCGATGCAGAAGAGGACGCGCAGGGGAGTTTGGGCAGGTTGCGACATGGGGACTCCGGGTGGTTCTGGGGTGGAAGGAGGGACGATGTAGCGGGTCAGATGTACCCCGGCATGGGGGGCACGCCCAGGCATACGGCGCCGGCGGCGTCGTACAGTCCTTCGCCAAGGAACGCGTGCTGGGTCACGACCATCGCGTCGCGCAGGTAGCGCTGCAGCGGGTGCCCGTCGTAGATCGCGGCCGTGCCCGCGAGCAGGTAGGCTGCCTGCACAGCGGATGCGCCCGCGCGCGTGGCCTGCACTGCCGCAAGGCGCACCAGGCTGGTTTGTTCGGCAGAGACGGCGTCGCCCTTCAGGACCGAATCCCAGGCCGCCTCGGTGGTCTCGTAGAAGAAGCCGCGCGCTGACCGCAGCTCGGCTTCCGCCTTGGCCACGGAGATGCGCAGGTATGGGCGGTCGGCCATCTTCGGCGCGCCGGTAATGCCGGTGCGGCCGCCGGCCATCCGCGACACCTCATCCAGCGCCGCGCGGGCGACGCCAAGATTGACCACCGCCAGTACCTGCGCCGCGTAGGCGAGGGAGGGGTAGCGGTAGAGCGGTTCGTCTACGGAAGGCGTGCCGCCGCGCACGAAGGTCCACGCGTCGGAGACGAATACGTCCCTGACGCGAAGATCATGACTGCCGGTGCCGCGCAGCCCGATCACCTCCCAGTTTTCGACGATCTCCACATCCTCGGGCATCAGCACGGCCGTGCGCGGCTTGCCGCCGTCGCCGACGCCGATGCCCACGCCTAGAATGTCGGCGCTCTTGCAGCCGCTCGCGAACTTCCACAGCCCGTTGACGCGCCAGCCGCCATCGACCTTCTCGGCTGGCTGGATGGGAAAGAGGCCACCGGCGAACGCGATGTCCGGCCCATTTGCGTAGAGGCGGGCGAGGGTGTCGCGGGGCAGGGCGGCGAGGTAGACCGCGGCCGAGCCGAAGCTCGCGACCCATCCGGCGGATCCGTCGGCCTCGGAGATCGTCTCGATCAGCTTGAGGAATTCAGACGGCGACCGTGCATCGCCGCCGAAGCACCGCGGCGTGGCGGCGCGATAGACACCGAGCTGCTTCAGGCGGGATACCATATCCCGCGGCACGTGCCGCTTCGCGTCGAATTCGTCCCGGCGGGCGCGGATCTCGTCCAGTACGCGGGCGAGCAGGTCCGGGCGCGGCCCGGCATCGGCGGCCTGGGGCGCAGCGATGCCGGGGTGTTGGTTGAGGAGGCTTTCCGACACGGCGGAATGCAACATGGTTGTCTCCTGTGGATTGCGTGGGCCGGCTCCGGGAACCGGCTCTGACGGCGTGGACCGTTGAAGCCAGTCTAGCGACGGCTCAGGGGGCCAAACAATTGGAGCGAGGCGTGCATTGCCGCACGGTTTCCCGGGGCGGGGTAAAGGAAATACCTATACGGGTCCGGGCTGTCCTGGCGGTACGCTTCGGGATGGATCTATTCACCAGCGCGGCCGTGGCCTCCGGGCGAGCTTCCGCGCGCAGGAACCACCATGTACTCATTCGGCAAAGACGACTTCTATCGCATGGTCGAGGCGCTGACCCTGCGCGTGATCCTCCATGACGTGGAGACGAAATCCATCCTCTGGGCGAACCGCGCGGCGCGCGAGACACTGGGCTTTACGCTGGAAGAGTTTCCGGCGCTTAAGGCACCCGACATGACCAGCAGCGCGGCGAAGTACCGGCGGGAGGTGGGGCTCAAATGGCTGGATGACGCGGCCCGGATGGGCCAGAGCGTGATCGAATGGTGCTACCGGGCAAAGAACGGCAACGAGATCCTGTCGGAGGCCATCGCCACGCGTGTGTCGCTGGAGTGCCGTGATGTGCTGATGGTGCAGTTCCGGGACATCTCGGCGGAGGAGGCGCTCAAGCGCGAGCTGCGGCGCTCGGAAAGCCGGCTCAGGGAGTTCATGCATGACCTGGCCGAAGGCGTCGTGGTGGTGGATCGGGGCGGAAGCGTGGTGTACGTCAGCGAATCCGGGTGCAGGATCCTCGGGCGTGCCGAGGAAGACGTGCTCGGGGCGACGTTTGACACCTTCTGCGAAGTTCCCCTGATGCCTTTACTGCGCGACAACGTGCCGCCGGATGCGGCCACCCGGGGCTCCTTTTCCACGCGGTACCGCGTGCGGACCGCGACGGGGGAGCTGCAGTGGCATCAGGCGGCCATGCGCTACGTAGAGATCGAGGACGATGTCAGCGGCTACCTGCTGCTGTTCCGCGACGTCACCGCGCAGGTCGCGGCCGAATCCCTGGAGCGCGAGCGGGAGCGGGAGATTGAATACCTCGCCCGCTACAACGCCATGGGGGAAATGGCGATGACGATCGCGCACGAGCTGAGCCAGCCCCTCGCCGCGACGCGCAACTTCATCGAAGGCGCTTCCTTGCGCCTGGCGCAGAACCATGCCGATCCGCATCCGATCCGCTTCGGGCTTGAGGCGGCAGCGCGCCAGGTGGAGCACGCGTCGCTGATCATCAAAAGCATCCGTGAGTACGTCGTCAAGCTCGAACAGGCCGAGGTGGTGGCGAACCTGAACGATATCGTCAACGACAGCGCGTATTTCATCTCCCTCAAGTGCGAGGAAGCGGATGTGCGGCTTGAGCTGGCGCTAGCCGCCGACCCGTTGCCGATCAGTTGCGAGAAGGTCCTGATCGGTCAGGTGATCCTCAATATCGCATTCAACGCCATCGAGGAGATGGCTGCGCTCCCCAGCGACCGCCGCTCGCTGCGCATCGAAACCTGCGCCGCCGAAGGCAAGGCGATCCTCACGGTGCACGATCAGGGGCGCGGGCTGCCGCATGCCGACAGTCAGCGCATCTTCGACGGATTCTTCTCCGGCAAGCCGGGTGGGAACGGGATCGGGCTCGCGCTCTGCAAGAGCATCGTGTCGCGGCATCGCGGCGACATCTGGGCGCAGAATCGCGTGCCCTACGGCACGTCATTCGCCTTCTCCGTGCCACTGTGTGCGAGCCCTGCCGACCGCAGACGCCGTGCCGCAGGCCGCCCCGCCAGCTAGCCCGGCGTGCCGCCCGAACCCGACGCCCAGACCTCCATCACCTCACGCACCAGCGTGGCCGTGCTCACTACGCCGAGTTTCTCGCGGATCTTGGTGCGATGGACGTCGACGGTCTTCACGCTGATGTGCAGTTCGTCCGCAATGACCTTGCTCGCCTTCCCGTCCAGCACGCGGCGCAGGATTTCCTGTTCGCGCGCGGTGAGTTTGTCCAGCTTCGCGCGGATCTTCTTGCGTTGCTCGGCGCAGTCGTGCAACTGGATCGCCCGCTTCAGTGCCCCCTGGATCTTCTCGAGCATCTGCTGCGGGTTGTAGGGCTTCTCGACGAAGTCGATCGCGCCGTGCTGCAGCGCCTTCACCGACATCGGAATGTCCCCGTGCGCCGAGACGAAGATGATCGGCAGCGTTGCGCCTTGCGCGTTGAGGATTTCCTGTAGCTGGAATCCGCCGGTCTCGGGCATGCGGACGTCCAGCACCAGGCACGCAGGACGCCTGGGATCGTAAGCGGCCAGGAACTCCCGCGCACCGGCATAGCACTCGGCCTGGACTGACACCGTCTCGAGGAGCCATGCCAGGGAAGTACGGAGTTCTTTGTCATCGTCGACGATGTAGACGATAGCCGAGGAAGCAGTCATGTCGGGGGCGCTTTCGTGTATGACGTACCGCACCAACGGGTCGGCGGGTGCACATCTGAGTGGGCTGCCCGGTCGGGTGCTTGAAGTGTCAAGGGTACACCAAGCCCGCTGATTACCGGGATAAAGAAAACACGTAGACGGCCTCTCACTAGCCTGCCACTCCGGGTGGTTCGCATGAATAGCGGCCACGCCTGGCATTGCCCTACGCTTTTAGCGAAGCCGATAACGTAGGGAGGCCCCCCGATGAATGCCGTCAATCAAACAGATTTCCGCCAAGCCATGGCGCACCTGCCCGCCGGGGTCAACATCGTCACGACACAGGGCTCGGCAGGCCGGTGCGGTATCACCGCCAGCGCCGTGTGCTCGGTAACGGACTCACCGCCGACCATCCTCGTTTGCGTGAACCGGGGCAGTGCCTCTCACGCCATTTTCCAGCGCAATGGCCGCCTGTGCGTCAATGTGTTGAATAGCGAGCAGGAAGAGCTTGCGCGGCATTTCGCCGGTATGACGCAGGTGCCCATGGAAGACCGTTTTGCGTGGGACATCTGGGACGAAGGCGATGCCGACCAACCTGCCCTGCGCGATGCCATTGTCAAGCTGCAAGGCAGCATAAGCGATTGCAAGGAGGTGGGTTCCCACTCGGTCATCTTCGTCACGCTCGATCGTGTCGCGGTCAGCCACCAAGGCGGGAGCCTGGTGTATTTCAACCGCGATTTTCACCGCGTGCAGCAAGCGAGATAGCGCCTGCCGTTCCATCGTCACCCCGTTGGGCGGCATCACCATGGCGCGGGTCTAAGGGAATTACCTATGCGCCCTGCCAGAATCCTCTATGCGAGCGCAAACGCGACCCAATATCGCACCCCCGCGGTACGTCATACGCTGCGCTGGGAATTTCGTCAAAAGGAGAGAGGCAATGCCAGTCGTGCAGATTTACCTGATCGAAGGCCGGTCGCAGGAGCAGAAGGAGGCGTTCATCACCGATGTCACTGATGCCGCAGTCAATGCGCTTGGCGTCGACCGCTCTTCGGTCAGGGTGATGTTCCTCGACGTGCCGAAGACCGACTACGCCATCGGCGGCCAGACCGCGAAGGCGCTTGACCGGTAGGCCTCCAGTCACTCAAGCAAGAAACGCGACACCGGGCCGTCTCAGCATCGCACACGGCCTGACAAAGGCGTACGCCCACCACGGTTGTCGCGGCCATTATCCACAAAGGAGACAAGTCATGCGACCAGATAGCGATCTTACGATTGATGCCATGCCCGCCGCTGCCATGCCGTTGCCGGGGGAAAGCCTCCGCGAAGCAGACGCCATGGCCGGCGAACGCGGAGTCCGAAGAATCTACCGCCGGTTGCTCGCCCTCTTCGTTCCGCTGCTGGTGCCACTCGCGGGACTCGCCGCTGAGGGACGACCAATGGAATGGGTTGTCGGCTACGCCGCTGGCGGAGGCTCCGACGTTGTCGCCCGCATGCTGGCCGAAGCGATGGGCAAGGCGCTCGACCGCACCATCGTCGTCGTCAACAAGCCGGGGGCCGGCTCCAACATCGCAGCCGACTACGTCGCCAAGAGCAAGGACATCGGCAACGTCGTGATGAGCGCCGATTCGGCGACGTTGGCCGCCAACCCATCGCTCTACAGCAAGCTCACCTACAGCGCGGAGAAAGACTTCGCGCCGGTCGGATCGATCGCTCGCTTTCCGCTGGTGCTGGTGGTGGCGCCGAACGTGCCGGCGACGAACCTGAAGGAGTTTCTTGCCTGGGCCAAACGCAACCCGGAGGGCATGACCTACGCCTCGCCGGGAGCAGGCAGCCCGCACCATCTGGTGACCGAACTGTTCCGCCAACAAACAGGACTGAAGTTTACGCACGTGCCGTACCGCGGCGCGGCGCCGGCGCTGCTGGACCTGATCGGCGGGCGGGTGCCGTTCATGTTCGTCGACACCTCGAGTGGAGGCGCCTACATCACGTCGGGCAAGGTCAAGCCGATCGGCGTGGCCAGCGCCTCACGGCTCAAGACGATGGGCGAGATTCCGACCTTGAGCGAGCAGGGCATGGCCGGCTTCGAGGCCTATGCGTGGCAGGCGCTGGTGGTGCCGACGGGCACGCCGCGGGAGGCAGTCATCGCCCTCAATAAGGCGTTGGTCGAGGCGCTCGGCACGACCGCCATCAAAGCGCGCCTGCGGGCACTCGGCATCGAGCCCACACCGAGCACGCCGGCCGAACTCGCCACGTATGCGCGCAGCGAGCGTGAGCGGTGGGGACGCGTGATCCGCGATGCCGGAATCAGGCTGGATTGATTCGCACGCGAGCAAGGAGACCCTGGCATGAGCAGGTACCGCAACAACCCCGACGCCGTGCGCGCGCTGGTACGGCGCTGACCGCGCGCACCACGACGTCTACATCGACCCGGAGCTGTTCCCGCTGGAACAGGGGCACTTTTTCGCCGACACCTGGAACTACGTCGGCCTCGCCTCGACCATGTTTTATGGCGCCTACATCTTTTTCGGGGTGCCGAGCAACATCATGCTCGGCAAGCTCGGCGCGCGTCGCTGGATCGCGATCATCATGGTGGCGTGGGGCATTGCATCGACCGCGACGATGTACGGCTCGGATGCCAACAGCCTTTGCGTCCTGCGCATCCGGGTCGGCATCACGGATGCGGACTTCCTCGTGCCCTGCGTCAGAAACTCGTAGACAAAATCGCCTGATGCTGGCGAGGATGTCATCGGCGGACTTCGTCCACGCGAAAGGCGTGGGGTTGGCGTTGTTCAGGTCAAGGTATTGAAGGATGGCTTGTTCAAGTTGTCGGGTTGAGCGATGCGTGCTGCGGCGGATGTATTGTTCCGTGATGGTTGCAAACCAGCGTTCCACCTGATTGATCCATGAGGCGGAGGTCGGTGTGAAATGAACATGCGTGAAGAGTAGTAAGAGTCGATCGAAATGCAGCACACTTCGCCGGTGCTGGTCTTCCGCAATTTGTGTGACGACGGCGAATTCGCGTCGAGGACCCTTGCCGTCGTCTTTTTCGCCCCACTACCACCATTCTTCTTACTGACTAACGTAAGCGAGCCCGCCAGCGTCGTCCTGGCCGCACGAACTCAAGCGCCTGCGATCGCGACCGGACTGGCGGGGCCTGTAGAACAAAGCAGGCCGGTTTAGTTTGGCTTCAACACCCGCAGCCGCAGAAGCTCGTATGGCCGCGCAAATATCGATGGTTGAAACGTTTGTCGTGCTGCGACGCTGAGGAAATGCGTCGGTTCGCGCAAAGCCTGAGCTCCGACTTACCGGCTGTGCGGGCCGCATTCAAGTTGCCATGGAGCAATGGCCAGACCGAGGGTCATGTCAACCGGCTCATGCTCCTCAAGCGCCAAATTTCATGAGTCCGAGAAACTCCCGCGCGAGACTGCGGACCTCGCCCACCACGGGTTCGATCTTGCATAGCGCCTTCACGAACCGCTCGTGCTCCGCGCTTTTTGGCTCCTCGATGGCGAGGTTCCTCCATCCGACTAGCCATCCGAACACGCGCCGGGCCGACGGCATCGGCATCGTGGGCTTCAGGACAAGCGGGGTCTTGCCCAGCGGAAAGAGGAGGCGGGTCACGCAACTCTGCACGCAGGCGGGACTGCCCTTATAGCCGCGCTGCTTGTCTGCACGGTTGCTGCGCTGATTGAGAGTTCGCGCGCGATTCCTCTGATCGTGCCGCCCTGGGCGCGTAGCGCCATCACCTCCTTATACAACGCTAGCCGCTTGGCGCGTCGCTGAGCGCTCAGACGCTCCCATGACCGTTGTGAGCTTCGGCGCAGACCCTGCCGGCCCAGGGTCACCCTACTGACGTTTACTTGCTGGGCGGCTTGGCGCAGTTGTGGCCCGAGTCGGTATAGCAGCCGCTCGACGTTGTCGCGCAGGTTGCTCAGCAGATGCCAGCGATCCGAGACTTGCTTTGCCGCCGGCAGCGCGAGGTCGACCGCTTCGGAATAGGCCCCGGCCCGGTCCCTGGCGACGATCTCGATCGATGGGTGCGCACGCATCCACGCAGCCACCGCAATGGCGTCCCTACCGGCGAACACTTCGATCGGCTCACGTCGCTCCAGGTCGACGATGATCGTTCCGTACTGGTGACCGCGCGCGATCGCCCAGTCATCGATGCCGACGACCCGCGGTTTTGGTTTGCGCTTGCGCTCAGGTACTCTGCGCAATTCTCGCAGCACGGTGTCAGCACTGGTGCGCAAGCCCAAGGCGTCGGCAAGCGGGGCTGCTGCCTCACCACCGAGGGCGTGGCCCAGCGTGTGCAACGCCCGAGCCTGCGATCGCGTACGACGTTGATACCGACCGGCCAAGGCGTGGATGTTCTCGGCAAACGTACGACGAAGGCAGTTGGCGTTCATACGCTTGAAGCGACGTACCTCTATAGCGAGAACGACCCGCTGCTCGAGCATTGGACGTTCTTCCAGCTTACGCACATAGCGGCCGTGGAGTCGGTGACTCCAACTATGGCAGGCCGGGCACGGTGCCTTGCGAACTGTACTGCGGGCTTCGACAGTAATGGTCTCCCCTTGCACTTCGCTGGAGACGAAGCGCTTCCCCACACGAGCGAGAATACGTTCGATCCCACCGAGAACTTGCCTCATGGTAACGATCAACGTAGACCAAACCGGCCGGAAATCAAGGCCTTGACCGGGCCGTCACACAAAGTGCGGGAGACCCTAAAAAGCCGGCCTACGCTCGCATGAACGAAGAGCACTGCTCGCACGAATTGCGAACTTCAACACAGTTGGTCAAAGATACCGCGAAGACAAAAACTGCCGAGCCTCTTACCCGGTACATCATCAAACTCGCCCAATTGGGCGGCTATCTGGCACCCGTTAACGATCCCCCATCAGGTAATACCGTGATCTGGCGAGGCTTACGAAGACTCATCGCTATTCAGATCGGTTCGAGCTCGCCAAAAATTGTGGGTAATCGCAAGACCGCGATTACTACAGTTCACGACTTCGGACCCAGCTTGGGTGAAAGCCGCAGTCCTAGAATTGGTGGGTGTCATCGCAGAATTCGCGGTAATCAATAACCACAGATTCACAAGATATTGGAACGGGATGCTGCTCGCTTTTCCGGAGCCTGTGCGGCGTCGGGGTCCGCGTCGCCTTCGGCGCTGTCAAGGTGCACATCGGCCATGCCCCCGTTGAGCTGGTTCAGAAAGTGCACCAGCGAAACCTTGTCGTCGAACCGGAAGCTCGCCAAGGCCTGGCGATAGAACTCATAGATCCGGGGCTGCAGGCCGGACCAGAACGCGCGTCCCTTTGGGGTCAGCACCACGTTCTTGGCGCGCCGGTCCACGGTGTCAGCCACCCGCACCACGTGTTCGTCGCGCTCTAGGCGCTTGAGCACGCCATCCAGACTTTGCCGGCTGACCACCAGGTATTCGGCCAGCTCCGAGAACGACATGCCTTGCGCGGCTTGCGGCCGCGTCAGCGCGCCCAGCACTGACCACTGCACCGTCGTGATGCCCAGATACTTGATGGTCTGCCGGTCCAGCGTGTTGCCCGCCTGAAACAGCCGGAAGAACAGGCGGTTGTGGACGGACGAGACGGACTGGTCGTAGGAGGGGGCGGAATCGGTCATGGCTCGGATTGCGGGTAGCGCGGCTGGGGAGGGCGCGATGGCGACATTCTACGGCCGGGGTGCCGCCCGCGCCGGAATACTGGATGCGTCGGATAAGTGTTTCTTCAGTAATGTATGACATGTAGATTGCATGATTGTTCGTGCAGGACGCAGTTTTCTCACAAAAGTATATCAGGTACTTGACGTATATTCGCGGGATGCCTAGTATGTGTTCACGCAACCACCAGAACAAACGAGGACCCATGGAGACACTCGACAAGATCCTGACGCCGCTGAGGATAGGTAGCCACGTCATTCCCAACCGCATGGTGATGGGCGCGATGCATACGCGGCTGGAGACGCTTGACCGGCCGCGCGAGCGCCTTGCCGCCTTCTATGCGGCGCGCGCCGAGGGCGAGATCGGGCTGATCCTGAGCGGCGGCTTCTCGCCGAATCCGGAAGGGGTCATGGAGGCGGGCGGGCCGCTGTTCAACAGCGCCGATCAGCTTGACGAGCATCGCGCCGTGACTGGCGCCGTGCATGAGGCGGGCGGCAAGATCGTGCTGCAGATCCTGCATGCCGGCCGCTATGCCAAGGTGCCGGAGTGCGTGGCCCCTTCGCCGGGCAAGGCCCGCATCAATACCTTCTCGCCGCACGCACTGACCACGGACGAGGTCTGGCGGACGATCGCTGACTTTGCCCATACCGCGGCGCTGGCGATCGAAGCTGGCTATGACGGTGTGGAGGTCATGGGGTCCGAGGGCTACCTGATCAACGAATTCACCGCCGCGCCGACCAACCGGCGTGACGATGCCTTCGGCGGCAGCTTTGCCGCGCGCATCCGCTTCCCGCTCGAGGTCGTACGCGCGGTGCGCGAGCGGATCGGCCGCGATCCGATGCTGGTGTACCGGATTTCCGCGATCGATTTGATCGAAGGCGGGATGACCGGGGAAGAAGTGGCCGACTTCGCCAGGCAGGTCGAAGCGGCAGGTGCAGACATGATCAACACCGGGGTGGGCTGGCATGAGTCGGCCGTGCCGACCATTGCCGCCACGGTGCCGCGGGCAGCGTGGAGCGAGGCCGTGAGAAACGTCAAGCAGGCGGTGAGCATTCCCGTCATGGCCTCGAACCGGATCAATGCACCCGATGCCGCGGAACAGGTCATCGCTGCCGGCGTTGCCGACCTGGTGTCGATGGCGCGGCCACTGCTGGCCGATCCGGACTTCGCCCGCAAGGCACGGCTTGGCATCACCGACGAAATCAATACCTGCATCGCGTGCAACCAGGCCTGCCTGGACCGGATTTTCACGGAGCGCACCGCGACGTGCCTCGTCAACCCGCGCGCCGGCAGGGAAATCGAGTTTCCCATTGGGGTCGTGTCCGCCCCGAAGCGGATCGCCGTGGTGGGCGGAGGGCCGGCCGGGATGGTATTTGCGATCAATGCCACGGAGCGGGGCCACCGCGTCACGCTGTTCGAGGCGGACACCCAGCTCGGCGGCCAGCTCAACCTGGCCAGGATGGTGCCAGGCAAGGCCGAGTTCCACGAGATGCTGCGCTACTTCCGCGTCAGGCTGGACAAGCTGAAGGTCACGCTGCGGCTGGGCGAGGCCGCGACGCCCGAGGTGCTTGCCACGGGCGGGTTCGATGAGATCGTGCTGGCCACGGGCGTGTCGCCGCGTGTGCCGGACTTCGCCGGCGTGGATCATCCCAAAGCCGTTTCCTATATTGACGTGCTGAGCGGCAAGGTCACGCCCGGCCAGCGCGTGGCAATCATCGGCGCAGGCGGGATCGGCTTCGACGTCGCCGAATTCCTGCTTGGCGATGCCGAGGAATCGCTCGATCCGCAGGCCTTCTTCCGTGCATGGGGCGTGGATCCGAAGAGCGTCACGCCGGGTGGCCTGACCGCGGCGGCCGACCCGGGCGCGCCGCGCCGCAGCGTCTTCTTGTTCCAGCGCAAGGACGAGCCTCTCGGCAAGCGCCTGGGCAAGTCCACCGGCTGGATCCTGAAGGCCAGGCTGCGCAAGGCCAATGTGGCCATGACGGCAGGCGCGACCTATGACGCGATCGATGACGAAGGCCTGCACTACACGGTCCAGGGCAAGCCGCAGGTGCTTCCCGTCGATCACGTCGTCCTGTGCGCGGGGCAGAACTCGAACCGCACGCTGTACGACCAACTGGTGGCACGTGGTCTCAAGCCCCGCCTGATCGGGGGCGCCGATGTCGCCAGCGAGCTCGACGCGCTGCGCGCCATCGACCAGGCCACCCGGCTCGCTGTCACCCTCTGAATTTTACCCTCTGAGTCCGCCAGCATTAGCGGCTGCCTGGCTTCAAGACGCCGCGCCACATCGTCTTTGAAACGCTGCCGCGCACGGCGACCGGCAAGCTGCAGAAATTTGTCCTGCGCAAGCTGGCCGCCGCGGCGGTAGCCAGCCGGACTTAGTCACGAATTCACACAGGAGATTGCAGTATGCGAGGTCTGAACGACAAGGTGGTCGTCGTCACCGGTGCGGCCGGCGGGATTGGCAAGGCGCTGTGCCAGCGGTTTTGCGAAGAAGGTGCGCGCGTGGTCGCCGTTGATGTCAATGCCGATGCGCTGGAGCAACTCAGCACGTCGCTCAAGCACACCGGCTCGGGCGTCACGGCGGTCAAAGTCGACATTACCGACCATGGCGCAGTGACGGCGGCAATCGACACCATTGCGCAAGAGCTCGGCGGCATCGACGCGCTGGTCAACAACGCCGGCTGGGACGTGGCGGCGAAGTTTCTCGAGACGACACCGGAATTCTGGAACAAGGTGATCGCCATCAACCTGGTGGGGCCGCTGAACCTGCACCACGCCGTGTTGCCGTGAATGGTCAAGGCGAAGCAGGGCAAGATCGTCAATATCTCGTCCGATGCCGGCCGCGTGGGCTCGTCGGGCGAATCGGTCTACTCGGCATGCAAGGGCGGCGTCATTGCCTTCAGCAAGACCATTGCACGCGAATGTGCCCGCAACAATATCAACGTCAACGTGGTGTGCCCCGGTCCCACCGACACAGCACTGCTGCAGTCGTTTCTCCGAAGGCGAATACGGCCAGAAGATCTATGAAGGCCTGAAGCGCGCCATCCCGTTCAATCGGCTCGGGCAGCCCGCCGACATTCCTGGCATTGTCAGCTTCCTCGCGAGCGAGGACGCGAACTTCATTACCGGCCAGGTCATCAGCGTGTCCGGTGGCCTGACCATGCACGGCTAAAGGCAAGTACCCACCATGAACCAATACACCGATATTCTTTATGAAGTGCGTGCGGGCGTGGCGCGCATCACGATCAACCGCCCGGAGAAATACAACGCGTTTCGCGGGAAGACTTGCGACGAGCTGATTGACGCCCTGAACGCCGCTTCGTGGGACAAGTCTGTTGGCGTGGTCGTGCTGACGGGTGCCGGCGACAAGGCGTTCTGCACCGGTGGCGACCAGTCGGCGCATGACGGCGGTTACGACGGGCGTGGCGTGATCGGCCTGCCCGTCGAGGAACTGCAAGGCATGATCCGTGAATGCCCGAAACCGGTGATCGCACGCGTCAACGGTTATGCCATTGGCGGCGGCAATGTGCTGGTCACTTGCTGTGATCTGGCCATTGCCTCCGATACCGCGCAGCTGGGCCAGGTAGGGCCGAAGGTCGGTTCGGTCGACCCAGGATTTGGCACGGCACTGCTGTCGCGTGTCGTGGGAGAGAAGCGGGCGCGCGAAATCTGGTTCCTGTGCCGGCGCTATACCGCGGCGCAGGCCCTGAACAGGGGTCTGGTGAATGCCGTCGTGCCGCACGACCAGCTCGACGCGGAAGTCGACAAATGGTGCCAGGAAACCCTGGCCATGAGCCCCACGGCACTGGCCATCGCCAAACGCTCGTTCAATGCCGACACCGATTCGATCCGCGGCATTGGCGGGCTGGGTATGCAGGCACTCGCGCTGTACTACGAGACTGACGAATCGCAGGAGGGCGTACGCGCGTTCCTCGAAAAGCGCAAGCCGCGTTTTCGCGAAGTCTATGAAGGCAAGCGCAAGCAGCCGGATGGAGGCCAGGCATGACCATCGCCCTGCGCTATGACGGCGAGCTGGCCGTGCTGACGATCGATCGGCCGGCTGCGCTCAACGCGCTGAACCTGGATATGCTGAAGGCCTTGTCCGGCCATGTTGACGACATTGAACGCTCTGGCGTGCGCGGCGTTGTCATCGTCGGCGGGGGCGATCGCGCGTTCTGCGCCGGTGCGGACATCGCGGAATTGCAGGACCGCACCCCGCAGCAGCACCTGGATGGTTCGGTGTTCGGGCAATTGGTGCTTTCGAAACTGGCTGCGCTGAGCATGCCCAGTGTTGCGGTCATCCGTGGCGCGGCACTGGGGGGCGGTCTGGAGCTCGCCATGGCATGCAGCTACCGGGTGGCGTTGGCCGGCGCGAAACTTGGGCTGCCGGAGGTCAAGCTCGGCTTGATCCCGGGCTACGGCGGGACGCAACGGCTGCCACGGCTGGTCGGCACAACCCGGGCGCTGGATCTGATTATCACCGGCCGAATGATCGCCGCAAACGAGGCACTGGAGATCGGCCTGGTCGACCGGCTGGTCGAGGGCGGCGACCCCGTCGCTGTCGGCAAGGCGCACCTGGCCGACGTCTCGGCAGGCCGGCCTTTCGCTGTCCATCTGGCGCGCGAGGCGGTCTTGTCCGCGGCGCGGCTGGACCTGGATGCCGGCCTGCGCGCAGAGGCCGCATTGTTCTCCCGGGCCACGCGAACCGACGACGCGCGCGAAGGCATCGCAGCATTCCTTGCGAAACGCGCGCCGCAGTTCACCGGCAAATAACGTATCGCGTGAAAGAGCGCGGCGCCGATGGTGCCGACACGGCGCTCAACGCCGGTTACAGCTAGTGGCGGCCAGAGCGCGCGCAAACGGCACCCTTCCGTGAAGGAGGGTCAATCCATGACATTCAAGAACATCAAGGTCGCGACAGGGGCGGCAGTCGCGCGCATTACTCTGGACCGGCCAAAAAAGCTGAACAGTCTCGATGAGGCAACGATGATCGAATTGCTTCGTGCCGTCGACCTGGTCGCCAATGACCAGACGTCACGCGTCATGGCGATCACTGGCGCAGGCCAGGATCTGGCTGATCCGGCGATGCAGATCGTGGACGGGAAGCTGCCCGACATCGGCACCCACGTCGAGCGGTACTTCAAGCCTCTAGTCATGAAGCTGCAAAGCCTGCCTGTCCCGAGCGTTGCTGCGGTGAACGGTCTGGCTGCGGGCGGCGGGGCATCGCTCGCGCTCGCCTGTGATGTCGTGGTGGCGACAAAGTCCGCGTACTTCCTGCAGGCGTTCTCGAAGATCGGGCTCACACCAGACACCGGCAGTACCTGGTTTCTGACGCACCGGGTCGGAATCGCCCGGGCCATGGGCTTGGCGCTGTTCGCGGACAAGTTATCGGCAGAGAAGGCCGCCGAATGGGGACTGATCTGGGACGTACTCGAGGACGCCGCATTTGCCGCGGGAGTTGACGCGCTCCTTGAAAGGATGGCATCCATGCCGACCAAGGCCATGGTGCGTACGAGACAGTTGATGCTTGCGGCCGCGGTGCATTCGCTTGAACAGCAGTTGTCGATGGAGGCTACCTCTATTCGGGAGCTTGGCTGGAGCCAGGACTACCAGGAAGGCCTTCATGCGTTCAGCGAGAAGCGACAGCCCACGTTCTCCGGCTCCTGAGTTCGTGCTGGCCACGCGGCATGACAAACGGCTAACGGCCATCCGTGGCTAGCATCACATCAAGGTTGTTTCCTTCTGCTCGTTTTCAAATCGCAACCCACCTATGGTGGCGGGCTTGATGCTGTGCGCCATCTGCGTGCCCCCGCCGTGGGACGCGCTAAGCGTCAATTACTGATGGGCCAGGCGCAATCGGCGGGTTCAGAGGGATGCAGACGGCACCAGTCTGAGCCCATCGGGGATGTTGCCGTCCAGAATGAATGAGGGGCAATGGTGCTGGCCTGCATCCACCACGGCCGCTTCGCATCCAGACGGTGGAGCCTGGCGGCAGTCAGCTCACCACGTCGGCGCCCACCGCATTTCACTACACCTTTCTGACGCGGACGGAAGCACTTCGTGATGACGCCGCCAGATCCAGGCTGCGCTTCGATTCACTTCCCCATCTAACCTGAGGTATCCATGACTTACGCTGCACCGCTTGACGACATGCTGTTCAATCTCCGGCACCTGGTTCAGCTCGATGCAATGACCGTTCTCGACGGTTTCGAGGACGCCGGCATGGCAACGGCGGCAGCCGTACTGGGGGAGTGCGCCCGCTTTAACGAGGAGGCCATCGCGCCGCTCAATGCTCTGGGAGACCGCGAGCCGGCTGTCCTTATGGATGGCAGGGTGACGACGACACCTGGGTTCAAGGAGGCGTTCCGTCGCTACGCGGACGGCGGATGGCTTGGCGTCCAGCATCCCGCGCAGTACGGTGGACAGGCGCTGCCCCGCGTGATTGCCGCGGCGTGTTCCGAAATCGTCAATGCCGCCAATCTCAGCTTTGCGCTTTGCGACCTGCTCAGCAACAGTGCCATCGCGGCGCTGGTAGCGGTGGGCTCGGATGCGATGCGCGACACGTATTTGCCAAAGTTGATCTCGGGCCAATGGACTGGCACCATGAACCTGACCGAGCCCCAGGCCGGCAGCGACCTGGGGCTGGTACGCACGCGGGCGGAACGCCAGCCGGATGGTACCTTCCAGCTGTTTGGCACCAAGATCTTCATCACGTACGGCGAGCATGACCTGACCGAAAACATCATTCATCTGATCCTGTCGCGCGTCGCGGGCGCGCCGGCCGGCGTGAAAGGCATCAGCATGTTCCTGGTGCCCAAGGTGCTGGTGAACGCCGACGGCTCGCTGGGTGCGCGCAACGACGTGCATGCGGCAAGCCTCGAGCACAAGTTGGGTATCAAGGCAAGCCCAACCGCTGTCATGCAATATGGCGAGCACGGTGGGGCAACCGGCTACCTGATTGGTGAAGAGAATCGTGGGCTGGAATACATGTTCCAGATGATGAACTCGGCCCGCTTCGCCGTTGGCGTGCAGGGTGTCGCGGTTGCCGATCGCGCCTACCAGCAGGCTGTCGCGTATGCGCGCGAGCGGGTATAGGGGCGTAGTGTGGGCTCAGCGGCAGCCGGCAGCGTGCAGATCATCCAGCATCCGGACGTACGCCGCATGTTGATGGAGATGCGCAGCCGGATCGAGGGCTGCCGCGCGATGATTCTTGCTGGCGCTGCGGCGGCCGATATTGCCGAACGGCACCCCGACGCCGAGGTGCGGCAGTCCGAGCACGATTTCTACGAATTCCTGTTGCCGCTGATCAAGGGCTACTGCACGGAAATGAGTCTCGTCGTGACCTCGCTCGGGATCCAGGTGCATGGCGGCATGGGATTCATCGAGGAGACCGGCGCTGCCCAGCACTACCGTGACGCACGGATCCTGCCCATCTATGAAGGCACGACCGCGATCCAGGCCAACGACCTGGTCGGACGGAAGACCCTGCGCGATGGCGATGCAGTCGCGCGCGATCTCGCCGCGCGGATCGAGCGGACAGAAGCGGAGCTTGCGCAATCCGGCAGTTCAGCCGCCAGTGCGGTGCGGCGGGCGCTGGAGACTGCCCGTCAGGCTTTTCTCGCGGTGGTGGCTCATGTCGCGAGCCGCGGCCGCGACGAAGCGGAGTCGGTTTACGCCGGGAGCGTTCCCTATCTGATGCTGGCGGGCGAACTGGTCGCCGGATGGCAGTTGGGGCGAGCACTGCTCGCTGCGGAACGGGCAGCCGCGGCCGGGGAGCGGCCGGCGTTCATGGCGGCGAAGGTGGCCACGGCACATTTCTTTGCCGAACACGTACTGGTCCAGGCACCTGTCTATCGGGATCGCGTGCTGGCCGGCGCCGGCAGCGTCCTCGCCATGGCCGCCGACCAGTTTTGACGGTGTTGCACCCGGAAGTTTGAAGCCTTCCCGACTGTCTTCGGCGAAGACATGTTCGCAGGCACGAGTGTACTCAGCACCGGGTCGAAGACACCTCCAAAGCCTGATTTATTGACAAAATGGCCATTTCTGAAGCTGGCACCGAAGTTGCAGATATGCGGGTATGGACAGTGAATGTCGTTGAGGAAAACGCTGTCCGTCACGATAACGAACGATTGGAGACATCCATGAAAGCACCCGCACTGCGCTTCGGCGCTCTTGCCGCCCTGGCGGCGTTCTGCCAGGCGGCTTCCGCCGCGGAGCCCTTCCGTATTGGCGCACTGGTAGACATGACCGGGGTCTATTCCGGCATTGGCGGCCCCGGCGGCATTGCTGCCGTCAAGATGGCGGTTCAGGATTTTGGCGGCAAGGTTCTGGACCGGCCCATCGAGGTGTTGAGTGCCGACTATCAGAACAAGGTCGATATCGCTTCCACCCGTGCCCGGGAATGGTATGACCGGAACAATGTGGAGATGATCATCGAGTCCACGGACTCGGCCTCGGCGCTGGCGCTGCAGAAGCTTGGCGAGAGCAAGAAGAAGGTCACCATCTTCGCGGGTTCCGCCACCACGGAGCTGACGGGCAAGCAATGCTCGCCTTACGGCATTCACTACGTCTACAACACGTACGCGCTGGCAAACGGCACGGCACGCGCGATCCTGGAAGAAGGCAAGAAGGACTGGTTCTTCATCACCGCTGACTATGCGTTCGGGCATTCGCTCGAGTCGAATGCCGTCAGCGTAGTGGAACAGTCAGGGGGCAAGGTCACCGGCAAGGTTCGGCATCCGCTCTCGGCCTCGGACTTCGCTTCGTTCCTGCTGCAGGCGCAAGCGTCAAAAGCTCAGGTCGTGGCCCTAGCCAACGCCGGGCGCGATACCCAGAACGCGGTGCGCCAGGCCTCGGAGTTCGGGCTGGGGGGCGGCAAGCAGGTGGTCGCGCCGCTGCTGATTTTCGATAGCGACCTGAAAGGCATGGGCCTGAAGGCGGCGCAGGGGCTGCAGTTCACCACGGCATTCTATTGGGACTACAACGATGAGACCCGCGCCTTCGGCAAGAAGTTCTTTGCGCAGACGAAGATGATGCCGACCATGGTGCAGGCCGGCATGTATTCGGCGGTGATGCATTACCTGAAGGCGGTGCAGGCGGCCGGCAGCGCGGACGCCGACAAGGTCATGGCAAAGATGCGCGCGACGCCGGTCAACGACTTCTTTGCCAAGGACGGCCGTATTCTGGCAAACGGGCTGATGGCGCATGACATGTACCTGGCTGAAGCCAAGAAGCCGTCCGAATCCAAGAGCGAATGGGACCTGCTGAAGATCCGCAAGGTCATCCACAAGGACAAGGCCTTCGAGCCCCTGGAAAAGAGCGCCTGCCCGCTCAAGGGCTGACGCACACGGGAACTGAAGTGGCCAGGTAGCTGGCCACGCTTCAACGTCCTTGTCTCCGGGCGTCTTTCCACGGCCGCTGCGTTGCTCCGGCCGTGTGGAAGACGCTTCCTTTTCTCTCCAGATTGGCTTTCCAACTGTTATGCCGGATTTCATTCTGCAGACGCAGCGGTTGTCCAAGTCATTCAGGGGCTTCACTGCCGTCAGTGAAGTCGACCTGAATGTACGCCGCGGCTCGATCCACGCCTTGATCGGGCCGAACGGCGCGGGCAAGACCACCTGCTTTAACCCACCTCGTTACACACAACTCCTGACGGCTGGTGCTCCGCAGAAAGTCGTTTACGGTCAATGACATAGCGGACGGGCTTGTAAACTCTTTCGAATTGTCGTTCACTC
>Ga0102589_1000402_pt1 | contig 93051 bp, 83 predicted proteins | sample AraplaMF_Col_mLB_FD_76858 | JGI IMG/M metagenome (GOLD analysis project Ga0102589, IMG submission 76858) | Arabidopsis root microbial communities from the University of North Carolina, USA - plate scrape MF_Col_mLB | ecosystem: Host-associated > Plants > Roots > Endosphere | place: USA...
CGGCCAGGCCGGCGATCTCGACCAGCACGTCGTCGAGCGGGCGGTTCACTTCCTCGCCGCGGGTGTAGGGCACCACGCAGTAGCTGCAGTACTTGGAGCAGCCTTCCATGATCGACACGAAGGCGGTCGCACCCTCGACGCGCGCGGGCGGCAGGTGGTCGAACTTCTCGATCTCGGGAAAGCTGATGTCGACCTGCGGGCGGTTCAGCCGCTCGCGCTCGTCGAGCATCTCGGGCAGGCGGTGCAGCGTCTGCGGGCCGAACACGATGTCGACGTAGGGCGCGCGCGCGATGATGGCCTCGCCCTCCTGGCTCGCCACGCAGCCGCCCACGCCGATCTTCACGCCCTTGGCCTTCAGGTGCTTCACGCGGCCGAGGTCGGAGAACACCTTTTCCTGCGCCTTCTCGCGCACCGAGCAGGTGTTGAACAGGATGAGGTCGGCCTCGTCCACGTTCTGCGTCGGCTCGTAGCCCTGCGCGGCGTTCAGCACATCGGCCATCTTGTCCGAGTCGTACTCGTTCATCTGGCAGCCGAAGGTCTTGATGAATACTTTTTTCATGGGGTGCTCTCTCGATGCCCTCCGAAGGTGGAGGGCGCGGCGGGCGCAGGGGGCCCGTGCCGCCTCTATTGCGTATTGAGGGTGTCGTTCGAGGTGAACGGCCAGATGTTCAGGAACGGCTTGTTCAGCGACTCGCGGCTGGCCATGGCTTCGTCGGGCGTGAGGATCCAGACCTCGCGCAGCAGGCCGGCGGCATCGCGCGTGTAGTTCACGAGGTACTTCTGCCCGACGATGGCGCCGGGCATGACCAGCATGTTCTGCGGGCTGCGGATGCGCGCGCCGGCGCCCAGCCGGTCGGCCCTGCCGTCGAGTTCGACGTCGGGCGCGCTGGTCACCATGAACTTGCCGCGCAGCGTGCCGATGGGGAAGTTGCGCCCGCCGTTCAGCGATTCGTTCTGGGTCTGCGGCCGGGGCACCTCGTCCTGTGCGCTGGCCTGGAGGGAGAAAAAACCGGCGGCGCCAGCGACCGCTGTGCAAAGCGCGATGTAAGTGAGAGCATTCATGGGTTTCTTGCAGCGGTTCATGGGGTATATCCAGAGGCTGTGGAGCGGCGATTTTAACGAGGGGCATCGCCCCTTCTGCCGGCCACAGCGGGTTGAGCGCGGGCTTTTCGGTTGACCTGCTTTACATTTCTTTACGGTGCCCATGAACACTGTGAGTCGGCCACTGCTCCAATAGTCGCTGTCAGCCCAAAGTGCACAAGAACCCATGAAGAAAAATGCCGCCATCGCCCTTGCGGGTGTGTTGATCGTAGCCGTCGCAGGCGGGTGGTGGAGCATGTCCGGCGACAAGCTGGCCGGAAAGAGCGCCAAGACCCCGGCGGCCGCCGGAAACGCAGCCCCGGCCGGTGGCGGCGCACCCGCGCTGGTGACGCTCGCAACCGCCGAGAAGCAGGACGTACCGGTGACGGTGCAGGTCAACGGCAGCGTGGTGTCCCTCAACAGCGTCGACCTGCGCCCGCAGGTCACGAACACGGTGAGCGCGGTGCATGTGAAAGAGGGCCAGTTCGTCAAGGCGGGCCAGCTGCTGTTCTCGCTGGACGACCGCAACGACCAGGCCAACCTGGCCCGTGCCCGCGCCCAGCAGCAGAAGGACGAGGCCACGCTGGCCGACCTTCAGCGCCAGTACAAGCGCAGCCAGGACCTGGTGGCGCAGAACTTCATCGCCAGGAGCGCCGCCGACGCCACGCTCTCGCAGCTCGAGGCGCAGCGCGCCGCCGTGGCGGCCGACCGCGCCGCCGTGCAGTCGGCGCAGGTGGCGCTGGGCTATGCCACGCTGCGCGCGCCGATTGCGGGGCGCATCGGCGCCGTCAACATCTATCCGGGCACGCTGGTGCAGCCGACCCTGTCGCTGGTCACGGTGACGCAGCTCGACCCGATCGCGGTGAGCTTCCCGGTGCCCGAGGGCAACCTGCAGGACCTGCTGGCCGCCGCGCGCGGCCATGCCAAGGTCGAGGCCCTCGTCACCGGGCGCAAGGAGCCGCTGGTCGGCTCGCTCGATTTCGTCGACAACACGGTCGATCCGCAGATCGGCACCGTGCGCGCCAAGGCCGTGTTCGCCAACGCCGACCAGGGCCTCTGGCCGGGCCAGTTCGTCGCCACGCGCATCACGGTGCGCATGCTGAACGGCGCCACCGTGGTGCCCGCCGCGGCGCTGATGATGCTGTCCGAAGGCGCCTCGCTCTACGTGGTCGACCAGGCCAAGACCGCCACCCGCCGCAAGGTGAAGACGCTCTACACCTTCGGCACCAAGGTGGCGGTGAGCGGCATCGAGCCGGGCGAGCAGGTGGTGATCGAGGGCAGCCAGAACGTGCGCCCGGGCGGCAAGGTCCGCGTCGACGCGAAGGGCGGGGGCGCGGGCAGCGCCCCCAACGGCACCACGGGCGTGACGCCGGGCAGCGCGGCCTCGTCGGAAGGCACCGACATCAAGCCGCCGCGGCAGCAGGAACGCGCATGAACATCTCGGAGCTCTGCATCCGTCGTCCCGCGATGACGGTGCTGTTGTCTGCCGCGGTGGTGGTCATCGGCATCTTTGCGTACTTCAGCATCCCGGTCGCCGCGCTGCCCAGCTACAACACGCCGGTCATCAACGTCAACGCGCAGCTGCCGGGCGCCAGTCCGGAGACCATGGCGTCCTCGGTCGCGCTGCCGCTCGAAAAGCAGTTCTCGACCATCCCGGGCCTGCAGACCATCAGCTCGGTCAACACCCAGGGCGTGAGTTCGCTCACGCTGGAGTTCGTGAGCAGCCGCGACATCGACGCCGCCGCGGTCGACGTGCAGGCCGCGCTGCTGCGCGCCCAGCGCCAGCTGCCGCAGGAGCTGACGCAGCTGCCCTCGTACCGCAAGGTGAACCCGGCCGATGCGCCGGTGCTGTTCATCGCGCTGATCTCGCCGTCGATGAACCCGGCCGAGCTCAACGACTACGCCGAGAACCTGATCTCGCCCACGCTCTCGACCATCGACGGCGTGGCGCAGGTCGGCGTGTACGGCCGCAAGGCCTTCGCGGTGCGCGTCAAGGCCAACGCCGACCTGCTCAATGCGCGCAACATCACGCTCGACGAACTCGCCAAGGCGGTGAACTCGGCCAATGCCAACACGCCAGTGGGCACGCTCGACGGCCCGCGCCAGACGCTCACCATCCAGGCCAACCGCCAGCTCATGAAGGCGGAAGATTTCGCCAAGCTGATCGTCGGCCAGCGCAACGGCGCGCCGGTGCGGCTCGACGAGGTGGCCACCATCGAGGACAGCTTCGAGTCGGTGAAGACGGCCAGCAGCTTCAACGGCCAGGACTCGATCTCGCTCGCCGTGCAGCGCCAGCCCAATGCCAACACGGTGCAGGTGGTGGATGCGGTGCGCGCGCTCATTCCGCGTTTCAAGGCCGAGCTGCCGCAGTCGGTCGAGATCCACATGGTGAACGACCGCTCGCTGTCGATCCGCGAGGCGGTGCACGACGTGCAGCTGACGCTGCTGGGCACCATTGCGCTGGTGGTGCTGGTGATCTTCCTGTTCCTGCACCGGCTGGTGGCCACGCTGATCCCCGCCGCGACCATCCCGATTTCGCTGATCGGCGCAGTGGCGCTGCTCTACGCCTTCGGCTACAGCCTCGACAACGTCTCGCTGCTGGGCATCACGCTGGCCGTGGGCCTGGTGGTGGACGACGCCATCGTGGTGCTCGAAAACATCATGCGCTACGTCGAGAAGGGCATGGAGCCCTTCGCGGCGGCGCTGCGCGGGGCGCGCGAGGTGGGCTTCACCATCGTGTCGATCTCGATCTCGCTGGTGGCGGTGTTCATCCCGATCTTCTTCATGCCGGGCGTGATCGGCCTGCTGTTCCATGAGTTCGCGGTGGTGGTGGCGCTGGCCGTGCTGGTGTCGGCCGTCGTGTCGCTCACGCTGGTGCCGATGCTCGCGAGCCGGTTGCTGAAGCATGTGCCCCGGAAAGCAGGCGCGAGCCGGGGGGCAGGCCATGTCGACCACGAGGAAGAGCACCCCGAGCCGGGCACTGCCATCGGCCGCGCCTTCGAGCGCGGCTACCGCTGGGTGCACGGCAGCTACATGCGCACGCTCGGCTGGACGCTGATGCACCGCAACGTGATGCTGCTGATGGCGGGCCTCACCTTCGTCGTGACGGCGTGGCTCTTCATCACCATTCCCAAGGGTTTCTTCCCCGAGGAAGACATCGGCCAGATCCAGATCACGACCGAGGCGGCCGAAGACATTTCGTTCACCGCCATGAAGGCGCTGCAGGACCGCGTGGCCGAGACGCTCAAGGCCGATCCGAGCGTGAGCTACGTGAGTTCCTTCGTCGGCGTGGGCGGCCCCACCACCACGCAGAACGCCGGCCGCCTGTTCGCGGTGCTCAAGCCGCGTGGCGAGCGCCTGGCGATGCCGAAGGTGCTCGAGTCGCTGCGCCAGCGTTTCCGCGAGATTCCGGGCATTGCCGTCTACATGCAGCCGGTGCAGAACCTGCGCCTGGGCGGCCGCCAGAGCAAGGCGCGCTTCCAGTACACGCTGCAGAGCGTCAACGCCGGCGAGATGGTGCCGTGGGCCACGCGGCTCATGGAGCGCATGCGCGCCGACCCGGTCTTCCGCGACGTGACCAGCGATTCGCAGAACCGCGGCCTGCAGGCCACGCTCGACATCGACCGCGACAAGGCCGGCGTGCTCGGCGTGGCGGTGGGCGACCTGCGCACCGCCCTCTACAACGCCTACGGCGACCGGCAGATCGGCAGCATCTACGGCACGAGCAACACCTACCAGGTGATCCTCTCGGCCGCCGACAACGACCGCCAGTTCGAGGAAGACGTGTCGCGCCTGTCGGTGCGCAGCACCACGGGCCGGCTGGTGCCGCTCTCGGCCTTCTCGACCGTCAAGCGCACCGTGGGGCCGACCTCGGTCAATCACCAGGGGCAGCTGCAGGCGGTGACGGTGTCGTTCAACCTCGCGCCCGACGTGCCGCTGGGCAACGCGACCGCGAAGATCGACCAGTTCAAGGACGAACTGAAGATGCCGTCGTCGATCATCACCACCTATGGCGGCGATGCTGCGGTGTTCCAGAGTTCGCAGTCGAGCCAGGCTGTGCTGCTGGTGCTCGCGGTGCTGGTGATCTATGTGCTGCTGGGCGTGCTCTACGAGAGCTACATTCATCCGCTGACGATCCTGGCGGGCCTGCCGTCGGCGGCGGTGGGGGCGCTGCTCTCGCTGAAGATCTTCGGCTTCGACCTGACGCTGATCGCGACCATCGGCATCCTGCTGCTGATCGGCATCGTGAAGAAGAACGCGATCATGATGATCGACTTCGCCCTCGACGCGCAGCGCACCCAGGGGATGAAGCCGGTCGATGCCATTCGCGAAGCCTGCCGGCTGCGCTTCCGCCCCATCATGATGACCACGCTGGCCGCGCTGATGGGGGCGCTGCCGCTGGCGCTGGGCTTGGGCGCCGGTGCCGAATTGCGCCAGCCGCTGGGCGTGGCGGTGGTGGGCGGGCTGATCTTCTCGCAGGTGATCACGCTGTACATCACGCCCGCGATCTACCTCGCGCTCGACCGCTACAGCGGCACGGGGCCGATGGTCGAACTGCCGGGCGAGGCAAAGGCCGAGGTGGACCGTACGGCCGGCTCGCACGCCTGACGCGTGCGGGGATTCGGGGCGCGATCGCGCCTTGCTCCTTCTAGCTCGCGATCTCGTCGCGCGCGTCGCCCGCGGTCAGGTGGGCGGTGTCGCTCCAGCCCACCAGGCTGAAGCCTTCGGGCGTCCACAGCATGCGGTTGATCGCCGCATTGCCGAGCTGCCAGGTGCGCGGTGCCTGCAGCTCCTGGCGGGTGGCGGCGCGGTAGAGCACGTCCATCACGCCGCCGTGCGCGACCAGGGTGACCAGCTCGCCCGGATGGCGTGCCGCCAGCTCGGCCGCCACGCGCGTGACGCGGTCGCGGAACACCAGCAGGCTTTCGCCGCCTTCGGGCTCGAACTCGGGATCGCGTTCGCGCCAGCGCCGCGCATCTTCCGGCAGCATGGCCTCGATCTCCGCAAAGCTCATGCCCTCGAAGCGCCCGAAGGCGCGCTCGCGCAAGCCCGGCTCGGCCTGCACCGTCAGGCCGTGGGGCTTCGCGATTTCCTCCGCGGTCTGCCAGGCGCGCGAGAGGTCGCTGGCGTAGATGGCGCCGATGCGCTCGTCGGCCAGCGCCTGGCCCGCGCGCTGCGCCTGCCAGAGGCCGGTGGCATTGAGCCCGATGTCGAGCTGGCCCTGGATGCGGGTGTCGACGTTCCAGGCGGTTTCGCCGTGGCGAACGGCGATCAATCGGGTGGCTTCTTCCATCGGCGTGATTTTAAAAGCGCGCTATTTCCTGGCCGCGGCCAGGTCGATGTTCACCTGGCGCTCGCCTTGCGGCGGGTTCGGAAAACCCTGCAGCGCCGCCTGGAACATCACCGGCAGGATCGCCGCGCTCGCGTTGTAGGGGCCGTCGTTGCGGGCGCGGGTTTCGTAGACGACGCGGTTCGAACCGGCTTCGCGCAGCACGATGCTCACCTCGCGCTCGTACCAGGGGCTGGCCGCCGGCGGCATGAACGCCGGGCCGCCGTACCAGCCGCCGCCATGCCAGCGGCGCCCGTAGCCGTATCCGCCGCCATAGCCATAGCCCCAGGGGCCGTCGAAGAGCCACGGGTCGGCCCAGGGCGAGAGCCCGGCCGTCACGCGTGCGCCGATCTGCGCGCTGTATTGCGGCTTCGCATCGTCGCGGCGCAGGCCGACCTTTTCGAGCGCGGCGGCCGCCATGGCCTCGAGCGATTCCTGCCGGGCGGCGTCGGCCTGCTGCGAAGGCAGGCGCTCGAAGCGGTAGGTGGCGCCGGGCGGCACGGTGACCAGCGACGAGAAGCTCTTCACCTGGCTGTCGACCACCCAGGAGGTGGCGCAGCCGCTCAGGGCTGCTGCCAAAAGAAGAGCGGAAAACGTACGTTTCATGAGGATCTCCGGGCCAGGATGCCCAAAATTCCCCTGGGTAGCCGGGTCAGCCCTGGACGATGCGCAGGGCTGCAGGTGCCTGGGAGAGCAAGTCGTAGGAGGGCGTGTCGAAGGCCTTGTCGCCCTCGTCGTCGGCCACGCCGGTCGCCTTCAGACCCTTGAAGTCGTGCCGCGTTCCGTCGAGCAGGTGCGAAGGCACCACGTTCTGCAGCGCGGTGAACATGTTCTCCACGCGGCCGGGGTACTTCTTGTCCCACTCGCGCAGCATCTCGCCGACCTGCTTGCGCTGCAGGTTCTCCTGGCTGCCGCAGAGCGTGCACGGAATGATCGGGAACTCGCGGTGCTGCGCCCAGCGCACCAGGTCTTTCTCGGCCACGTAGGCGAGCGGGCGGATCACGATGTGCTTGCCGTCGTCGCTCACCAGCTTGGGCGGCATGCTCTTCAACTTGCCGGCGAAGAACATGTTGAGGAAGAAGGTCTGCAGCATGTCGTCGCGGTGGTGGCCCAGCGCGACCTTGGTGGCGCCCAACTCGTCCGCCACGCGGTACAGGATGCCGCGGCGCAGCCGGCTGCACAGGCCGCAGGTCGTCTTGCCCTCGGGGATCACGCGCTTGACGATGCTGTAGGTGTCCTGGTTCTCGATGTGGAAGGCCACGCCGAGTTCGCTCAGGTACCTGGGCAGCACCTCTTCGGGGAAGCCGGGCTGCTTCTGGTCGAGGTTGACCGCGACGATGTCGAAATGGATCGGCGCGCGGGCCTTGAGCTTGAGCAGGATGTCCAGCATCGCGTAGCTGTCCTTCCCGCCCGAGACGCACACCATGACCTTGTCGCCTTCTTCGATCATGTTGTAGTCGACGATGGCGCGGCCGACCTCGCGGCACAGGCGCTTCTCGAGCTTGTGCGTTTCGCGCTCGATCTTCATGGAATTGGCAGCGGTGGCGCCGGCGGCGGCGGGCGCCTCGTCGATCCAGACGGCGTTCATGGTCGGTCTACTTCGGGGAGTCGGGGGAAGGGGTGATTGTCCCCGATCGTCATTCCACACGCTACGCGGCGGGAAAGGCGGTGCGCATCGCCTCGACGAACAGGCGCAGTTTCGCGGGGTAGAAGCGCGCATAGGGGTACACGATGTACACCGGCGCGGGCGTGGCCCGCCACTGCGGCGCGAGGTGCACGAGCCGCCCCGCCTCCAGCTCCTCGGTCAGCATCCAGGCGGACGACACGCCGACGCCCACGCCCATCACCGCCGCGCTGCGCAGGGCGTAGAGGCTGTCGGTGATCATGCGCGGGCGGATCGGTACGCGGTACACCTCGCCCGTGGTCTCGTGCGTCAGCACGACCTCGGTGCGGTAGAAATTGCGCGCCGCCAGCCAGGGCAGCGCCTCCAGGTCGCGGGCATGCACGGGCAATGGCGCATTCGCGAACAGCGAGGGCGCACCGACCGCGATGCGAGGCACCTCGTACAGCCGGATCGCCACGACGGCCGGGTCCGTCACCTCGCCGACGCGGATCGCGCAGTCCACGCCTTCGGCGATGAAGTCGGGCGTCTGGTCGTGCGGGCCGTCGTGCAGCAGCCATTCGACCGTGACTTGCGGATGGCGTTGCAGGTAGCCCGCCAGCGGGCCGACCAGCTGCTGCTGGCCGAAGGCATGGGGCGCCACCACGCGCAGCCGGCCTTCGGGCTGGTCGCCGGCCCCGCGCAACTCGGCCTCGAAGGCGTGCCAGCTGACGAGCAGCTCCCTGGCGCGCTCGAAGCAGCGCTCGCCGTCTTCCGTGAGCTTCATCGCATGGGTGGAGCGCTGCAGCAGGCGCACGCCCAGCGAGCGTTCGAGCGCCTGCAGGCGGCGGCTCACGGTGGGCTGGGTGGTGCCCATCTGCGCCGCCGCGGCCGAGAGGCTGCCGGCCTCGACGATCCGCACGAAGGTCTGCATCAGCTCGATGCGGTCGGCGGAGGCGGGTGCCGAAGGGGGTGTCTGGGGCGTTGTCATACGCAAAGCGTATATCAATTGTTCGATTTGGAGGGCTACCTTCGAGGAGGCTTGGCCTTCAGACTCCGGCATTGCTTTCCAAATCCAAGGGTTAACACCATGTCTTCCATTCAAAAAACGCATGAGAGATTGCCGAGCTCGCTGATCCTCCTGCTCGCCGCCAGCGCCGGCTTCGGCGTGGCTGCGCTCTACTACAGCCAGCCGATGCTGGGCGTGCTGGGGCCCGACATCGGTGCCTCGGCCCGCAGCGTGGGCTTCGTGCCGACGCTCACGCAGCTGGGCTATGCGCTGGGCATCCTGCTGCTGGCACCGCTGGGCGACCGGTTCGACCGGCGCCGCATCATCCTCGCCAAGGCCACGGTGCTGGTGCTGGCGCTGCTCGGCGCGGCGTTCTCGCCGTCGGTCGGCCCGCTGCTCGTGGCGAGCCTGGTGATCGGCCTGGCGGCCACGATGGCCCAGGACGTGGTGCCCGCCGCCGCCACGCTCGCGCCCGAAGCGCACCGCGGCAAGATCGTCGGCATGGTCATGACGGGGCTGCTGCTGGGCATCCTGCTGTCGCGCGTGCTCAGCGGCTTCGTGGCCGAGCACTTCGGCTGGCGCGCGATGTTCGTGGCTGCGGCGGCCAGCATCGCTTTCATCGGCGTCGCCGTGGCGCGCGGCCTGCCGCATCTGCGCCCGACCACGCAGCTGGGCTACGGCGCATTGCTGGGCTCGCTGGTGCAACTGTGGCGCAAGCACGGCGCGCTGCGCCGCGCCACCTTCGCGCAGGGCCTGCTGTCGATCGGCTTCAGCGCATTCTGGTCGACACTGGCCGTCATGCTGCACGGTGCGCCGTTCCACCTCGGCAGCGCGGCGGCCGGCGCTTTCGGGCTGGCCGGCGCGGCGGGCGCGCTGGCCGCGCCCATCGCCGGGCGCCTCGCGGACCGCCGCGGGCCGGAGCTGGTCATCCGCATGGGGGCGGCGCTGGTCGCGGTGTCGTTCGCCGCGATGCTGTTCGCGCCGCTGATGGCGCCTGCCGCGCGGCTGGGGCTCATCGTGGCCAGTGCCATCGGCTTCGACTTCGGCCTGCAGGCGGCGCTGATCGCGCACCAGACGGTGGTCTACGGCATCGACCCCGGCGCGCGCAGCCGGCTCAATGCGGTGTTCTTCACGGGCGTCTTCATCGGCATGGCCGCGGGTTCGGCGCTGGGTGCGCTGGTGCTGGCGCAGTGGGGATGGCCGGCGGTGGCCTTGCTGGCCGCGGTGTCGGCGCTCGGCGCGCTGGCCGTGCGGATGTGGCCCCCCGCCGCCAGGCCGGCAGTCGCTTGCGGCTCAGTAGCTTAGGATGAAACTCCCCCAGGCTTCGCGCACTTCGTGTCGCTGCGCCCACCCCCTCGCCGGGGGCGACACCGGCGGCCCGGCGAAGCCGGTTCCGCGGTGTCCCGCGAACGGGCCGTGCCGGTTTCATGGGCTGCGGGTGACGCTTGGCGCGCCAGGGACCGCCGAGGTGCTAAAAAAAGTGGGGCCCGGGGGCTCACCACTCCCCGGCTTCGATGCGGATGGCGACTTCGCAGTCGTCGAAGATCTCGAGCTTGGCGATCTTCACCCGCACGCCCAGCACGCCGGGCAGCTGCAGCAGGCGCTGCGCGAGCTTGCCGATCAGGCTTTCGAGCAGGTTCACATGCTCGGCGGTGCACTCGTCGATGATGATGCGGCGCACCTTGCGGTAGTCGAGCACGTGGAAGATGTCGTCGTCCTGCGGCAGGAGCGGCTGCGGGCCGAGGTTGAGCTCGGCATCGACCAGGATCGGCTGCGGTGCGGTCTTTTCCTGTTCGAGGATGCCCAGGTTGGCGTCGAAGCGCAGCCCCTGGAGGGTGAGTGTCTGGTGGCCGTGCGGTGTGGAAGACATGGTGGTGGTGCTCACATGAGCGAGAAATCGCGCTCGAATTTCATCAGGTGCTGGCCGCCGTCGACCAGCAGCGTGGTACCGGTGATCGAGCCGTTCTCCAGCGCGAACTTCACCGTGGCGACCACGTCGGCCGGCGTGGAGGAGCGGCCCAGCGGCGACAGCTTGTGCAACTGCGCGAACTTGTCGTCGTCCAGCATGTGGCTCGCCAGCGTCAGGCCGGGCGCCACGCCCACCACCCGCACGCGCGGCGCGAGGGCCAGCGCGAGCATCGGCGTGGCGGCTTCGAGCGCGGCCTTGGAGAGCGTGTAGCTCAGGAAATCGGGGTTCGGGTTCCAGAGCTTCTGGTCGAGCAGGTGGACCACGGCGCCCTGCGCCTCGCGCCTTGCGAGGTGGTCGTGCAGCGCCTGCGCCAGCAGGATGGCGGCGCCCGTGTTGCTGCGCGCATGGCGCTCCATGAGCGCGTAGCCGAAGCTCGCGGCGTCGTCGTGCTCGAAGAGGGCGGCGCTGTGGACCACGGCATCGACGGTGCGGAAACGGGCCGCCACGCGGGGCAGCAATGCGCGCGTGGCCTGCTCGTCCCCGAGGTCGGCCTCGAAGAGCGCCGAATCGCCCGACAGGGCGGCGCAATCGGCGACCGTCGTCTCGGCGTCCGCCCGCGAGTTGCGGTAATGCACCGCCACCTGCCAGCCGCCCGCGGCCAGCGCCAGCGCGATCTCGCGGCCCAGCCGGCGGCCGGCACCCGTGACGAGGACGGTGCGGCGGGCAGGGGAGGAGGGCGCGGTGCTCATGCGGGAAGAGAGGAGAGGGGAGAATCGGGGGGTGACGACAAAGACCCCGAACAGTTTACCCACCGCCCTCGACCACCTGATTGCCCGCGCCGTCGAGCGCGCCGGCGGATGGATCGGTTTCGACCGCTTCATGGCGCTCGCCCTGTATGCGCCCGGCCTGGGCTACTACGCCAACACCTCGGCCAAGTTCGGCCACATGCCTTCTTCGGGCAGCGACTTCGTGACCGCGCCCGAGCTCACGCCGATGTTCGGCCAGACGCTTGCGGCACAGGTGGCCGAGGCGCTGGAGAAGACCGGCACCGACACCGTCTGGGAATTCGGCGCCGGCTCGGGTGCGCTCGCGGTGCAACTGCTGCACGCGCTCGACGAGATGGGACGCAACGATGTGCGCTACCGCATCGTCGATCTCTCGGGCACCCTGCGCGAGCGGCAGCAGCAGGCGCTGGTGCGCTACGCGGACCGCGTCGAATGGCTGGCTGAACTGCCCGCGTCGATGCAGGGCGTGGTGGTCGGCAACGAGGTGCTCGATGCCATGCCCGTGCAGCTGCTGGCGCGCGTGGGTGGGCAGTGGTTCGAGCGCGGCGTGGTGCGCCATCCGAAGGCCGACGGCTGGACCTGGGCGGACCGCGCCACCGCGCTGCGCCCGCCCGTCGAGGTGCCGGGCGCGCACGACTACCTCACCGAGATCCATCCGCAGGCGCAGGCCTTCATCGCCACACTGGCCGACCGGCTGGAGCAGGGCGCGGCCTTCCTCATCGACTACGGGTTTCCCGAAGCCGAGTACTACCACCCGCAACGCCACATGGGCACGGTGATGTGCCACCGCGCGCACCAGGCCGATGGCGATCCGTTGTCCGACGTGGGCTACAAGGACATCACCGCGCATGTCGACTTCACGGGTATCGCATTGGCGGGACAGAACGCGGGGCTCGAGGTGCTGGGCTACACGAGCCAGGCGCGCTTTCTGCTGAACTGCGGACTGCTGTCGCGGATGGCGCAAGGCACGACCGCAGAGCGGGCGATGGCGGCGCGCCTGATCCACGAGCACGAGATGGGCGAGCTGTTCAAGGTGGTCGGCTTCGCGGTCGGCGAGCCGTGGGATGCGATGGGCTTTGCCGAGGGCGACCGCAGCCACACGCTGTGATGGCGGCCTCGGCAGGGTCATAAGCTAGCAACGAAGAGTTCGTTGGAGAACGGCGTACCGGCCCCTACATTCGCGGCATGACCGCCGTTCTCTCCCCCGAGGCCCCCGCACAGGACTTCGACGTGCGCCCCTTCGACGCCCCGGTCGGCGCCGAGATCGTCGGCCTCGATATCTCGAAGCCGATCAACGGCGCCGACTTCGCCCGCATCCACCGCGCGCACCTCGACCACCACGTCCTGGTGTTCCGCGACCAGCGGATCACGCCCGCCGAGCACATCGAATTCAGCCGCCGTTTCGGCCCGCTCGAAATCCATGTGCTGCACCAGTTCCAGCTGAAGAACCATCCCGAGATCCTGATCGTCTCCAACATCAAGGAGAACGGCGAGCCCATCGGCCTCGGCGATGCGGGCGTCTACTGGCATTCCGACATCTCGTACAAGCCCAAGCCCAGCCTTGGCTCCTTGCTGCATGCGCAGGAGCTGCCGAGCGAAGGTGGCGATACCTTGTTCGCCGACCAGCACCTCGCCTGGGAGTCGCTGAGCCCCGAGTTGCAGCAGCGCATCCTGCCGCTCAAGGCCGAGCACAGCTACCTCGCCAAGTACGAAGAACTGCGCGCCAGGAATCCCTGGCGGCCCAAGCTCTCGCAAGCGCAGATCGACCAGGTCGCGCCCGCCGTGCAACCGGTGGTGCGCACGCACCCCGAGACCGGCCGCAAGGCGCTGTTCGTCAGCGAGCATTTCACGACGCGCATCGTCGGCCTGCCGCAGGACGAAAGCGATGCGTTGCTGGCCGAGCTGTTCGCGCACAGCGTGAAGCCCGAGTTCGTGTACCGCCACCAGTGGGCGCCGCATGACCTGGTGTTCTGGGACAACCGTTCGCTGATGCACCTCGCAGCCGGCACGCCCGACCATCTGCGCCGCCGCCTCAACCGCACCACCATCGTCGGCGAAACGCCTTTCTGATTCTTCTTTTTCTCGGACCGCTTTTCATGAACCGCTTCACACGCAAAGCCGCTGCATTCGTCACCGGCCTGGGCCTTCTCGCCGGCAGCCTCGCCGCCCATGCCGAAGGCCAGATTCGCATCGCCGAGCAGTTCGGCATCGTCTACCTGCTGCTCAACGTCGCGCAGGAACAGAAGCTGATCGAGAAGCACGCGAAGGCCGCGGGCGTCGATGCGAAGGTGGAGTGGGTCAAGCTCTCGGGCGGCTCGGCGGTGAACGACGCGCTGCTCTCCGGCAACATCGAGATCGCCGGCGCCGGCGTGGGCCCGCTGCTCACGCTGTGGGACCGCACCAGGGGCAAGCAGAACGTGAAGGGCGTGGCCTCGCTTGGCAACTTCCCCTACTACCTGGTGAGCAACAACCCGAACGTGAAGACGATCGCCGACTTCACCGACAAGGACCGCATCGCGCTGCCCGCCGTGGGCGTCTCGGTGCAGTCGCGCGTGCTGCAGTTCGCCTCGGCCAGGCTGTGGGGCGACAAGGAGTTCAACCGGCTCGACAAGATCAGCGTGGCGGTGCCGCATCCCGATGCGGCCGCGGCCATCATCAAGGGCGGCACCGAGATCACGGGCCACTTCGGCAACCCGCCGTTCCAGGAGCAGGAGCTTGCGGGAAATCCGAACGCACACATCGTGCTCAACTCGTACCAGGTGCTGGGCGGTCCGTCGTCGGCGACGGTGCTCTATGCGACGGAAAAATTCCGCAGCGAGAACCCGAAGACGTACAAGGCGTTCGTCGATGCGCTCGACGAGGCCGCGAAGTTCGTCACGGCCAACCCCGAGAAGGCGGCCGACATCTACCTCAAGGTGAGCAACGGGAAGCTCGACCGCGAGCTGCTGCTGAAGATCATCAGGAACCCCGAGGTGCAGTTCAAGACCACGCCGCAGAACACGTACCCGCTGGCGGAGTTCATGCACCGCGTGGGCGCGATCAGGAACAAGCCGGCTTCGGTGAAGGATTACTTCTTCGACGATGCGCAGAATTCGTCGGGGAACTGATGAGCACCGCAGCGGCTTTGCCTTCCCGGGCTGACTCCCTCTCCCATCGGGAGAGGGCGGGGGTGAGGGGGGAGCCTCCGGCATCGTCGCCGGCCCTCACCCCAACCCTCTCCCGCGAGCGGGAGAGGGCGCAAGAGGCGCCGCTGCTGCAGGTCGACGGCGTCAGCCTCGAATACCGCACCCCCGAGCGCGTCGTGCGCGCCACCCACCGCGTGAGCTTCGATGTCCACGCCGCCGACCGCTTCGTGCTGCTCGGCCCCTCGGGCTGCGGCAAGTCCACGCTGCTGAAGGCCGTGGCCGGTTTCATCCCGCCGGTCGAAGGCGAGATCCGCCTCGGCGGCCAGCGCGTGACGCACCCCGGCCCCGACCGCATCGTCGTGTTCCAGGAGTTCGACCAGCTGCCGCCCTGGAAGACCGTGAAGCAGAACGTCATGTTCCCGCTGCTCGCCTCGCGCACGCTCGGCAAGAAGGAGGCGGCCGAGCGCGCACTGCACTGCCTCGACAAGGTCGGCCTTGCCAGGTTTGCCGAGGTGCATCCGCACCAGCTCTCGGGCGGCATGAAGCAGCGCGTGGCCATTGCCCGCGCGCTGGCGATGCAGCCGCGCGTGCTGCTGATGGACGAGCCCTTCGCCGCACTGGATGCGCTCACGCGCCGCAAGATGCAGCAGGAACTGCTCGCGTTGTGGGACGAGGTGCGCTTCACGCTGCTGTTCGTCACGCACTCCATCGAGGAAGCGCTGGTGGTGGGCAACCGTGTCGCGTTGCTGTCGCCGCATCCGGGGCGCATGCGCGCCGAGGTCAACAGCCACGGTTTCTCGCTCGCGAGCCTCGGCGGCGCCGAGTTTCAAGGTACCGCGCAACGCATCCACGACATGCTGTTCGAGGAAGAGCCGGAAGAGCCGGAAGAGGCCGCGGCATGAGCGCCGTCGTGCCTCCCATCCGCCCCGAATACGAGCGCACGCTCGAACCCTTCACCGAGGTGCCGCTTGAGCGAACGCTGCCGTTGCCGGCCCGCATCTGGGCGCAGGCCGGCGTTCGCAAGGGCCTGATCCTGATCGTCATCGCCGTGCTCTGGGAACTCGCCGCCCGCTGGCAGGACAACGACCTGCTGCTGCCCACCTTCACTGCCACGGCCCGCGCCCTGTTCGAAGGGCTGGCCAGCGGCGAGCTGATCGAGAAGGTGCGCATCTCGCTGGCCGTGCTGCTGCAGGGCTACCTGGCCGGGGTGCTGCTGGCCTTCGCGCTCACCACGCTCGCGGTGTCCACGCAGATCGGCCGCGACCTGCTGGACACGCTGACCTCGATGTTCAATCCGCTGCCTGCCATCGCGCTGCTGCCGCTCGCCCTGCTGTGGTTCGGCCTGGGCCGCGGCAGCCTGGTGTTCGTGCTGATCCATTCGGTGCTGTGGCCGCTGGCGCTCAATACCTACGCGGGTTTCCAGGGCGTGCCCGAAACCTTGCGGATGGCGGGGCGCAACTATGGGCTCAAGGGGCTGCGCTACGTGCTGCAGATCCTGGTGCCGGCCGCGCTGCCGTCGATCCTGTCGGGGCTCAAGATCGGCTGGGCCTTCGCCTGGCGCACGCTGATCGCGGCCGAGCTGGTGTTCGGCGCCTCGTCGGGCAAGGGCGGCCTGGGCTGGTACATCTTCCAGAACCGCAACGAGCTCTACACCGACCGCGTGTTCGCGGGCCTCGCGATGGTGGTGCTGATCGGCCTGCTGGTGGAGAGCCTGGGCTTCAAGACGCTGGAGCGGCTGACGGTGCGGCGCTGGGGCCAGCAGCGCTGAAGCGGCAACGGCTCAGCCGCTGGCCTTCCTCGCCCGTTGCCGCAGGGCACGCAGTTCGCTGTTCAGGAATTCGTTCGCATCCCTCACCGCACCATCGGTGAGCTTCACCTTGTAGGGCTGTCCGGTCACCTCGGAGCGCGAGGCGCAGCGGTCGATGAAGTCCTCGGCCGTGACGAGCTCCTTTTTGAAGTAGTCGTACTTGGCCTGCATGTGCTTGGCGGCATCGGCGGCGGTGTATTCGTTGCCGTTGCGCAGGAAGACCATGGCCGTCATCTTCGAGACGCGCTGGATCAGCGTGTCGATCATCTGTTCCTCGGCTGCGGAGGGGGTCGCCTGGGCCAAGAGGGCCGAAGCGCCGAGCAACAGGGTGAGCAGCGCCGTGCGCAAGAATTTGAATGAGGCCATTTATCTATCCCTGGCAATTTTCGAGCCATGCTAGGGCGACAGCCCTGGCCGTGTCAAACCGGTGCCGGCTCGGGTCTAATCGCAGTTTTTGGCACGCGTTCACCCTCCCATGAGCTTTCCCACCACCGATCTTTCGCCGATTGCCGAGGCGCTGGCCGATGCCGCCGCCGCCAAGTCGATGCACTATTTCCGTACGCCGCTGGACATCATCACCAAGGCCGACGAAAGCCCCGTCACGCTGGCCGACCGCGCGGCCGAGACGGCGATGCGCGAAATCCTCGGCGCCCGCGTGCCGGCCGATGGCATCTATGGCGAGGAGCACGGCCCTGAGCGGCTCGACGCCGCGCGCATCTGGGTGCTCGACCCGATCGACGGCACCCGCAGCTTCATCACCGGCTCGCCGCTCTGGGGCACGCTGATCGGGGTGCTGCAGGGCGCGCGCGTGGTGCTCGGCGTGATCGACATGCCGGTGCTGAAGGAGCGCTGGATCGGCCAGGCCGGCCAAGGCGCAACGCGCGACGGCCAACCGGTGCGCGTGAGCAGCTGCACCGACGTGGCCAAGGCGCGCATCGTCACCACTTCGCCCGACATCTTCGCGCCGGCCGACTGGCAGGCCTTCGACAGGCTCAGCCGCCAGTGCGCGATGCGCCGCTTCGGCGGCGACTGCTACGGCTACGCCCAACTGGCCGGCGGCACCATCGACCTCGTGGTCGAGACCGGCCTGCAGCCTTACGACTACCTGGGCCCGGCGGGCCTGATCGAGGCCGCGGGCGGGGTCATCACCGACTGGCAGGGCCAGCCGCTGGGGCTCGGGTCCGACGGCCGGGTGATCGCCGCGGCAACGCCCGAACTCCATCGGCAAGCGATGGCGATCCTTGCCGGCTAGGGCCTGTTCACCCTATGCAAGGGGTCGCGAAGCTCGCTACAGCCCGCCCATCAAGGCGCGTGACGCCGTGCGTGCGTCCGCACGCACAAGGAACGCAACGCCGAGGGGCGGGCTGTAGCGAGCTTCCCTTCGGGTTGCTTCGCAAAGGGGCCGTCTGCGGCGTTGCCCGCGCTTGCAAGGCACCAGCCTTGCTGCGCGCGGGCGCCTTGCAGCCAGCCCCTTTGCGAAGCAACGCGACCCCTTGCATAGGGTGGACAGGCCCTAGACTGTCATCATGTTCCGCTGGCTGATCGTCGTCGTCCTTGCACTGGTGCTCATGAGCGGCCTGACCGCCTGGCTGCGCCGCTTCGGCTTCGGACGGTTGCCCGGCGATTTCGAGTTTCGCGCCTTCGGCCGCGAGTGGCAGCTGCCGATCGCGAGCACCGTGGTGCTCAGCATGATCGCGGCGCTGGTCGCGCGCCTGCTGTAGCGCCAGAGCCCTTGACCTGAGAGAAGAACCCCCGCAATGAGAGCCTGCGTTGACATCGGCGGCACCAAGGTGGCCGTGAGCCTTTCAGCTTCGAGCGACGCGCCGTTGATCGGCCGCCGCAGCGAACCGACCGCCAAGACCGGCGACAACGATGCCGTGGCGGTCCAGATCATGCGGATGATCGACGAGGTCTGCGCGGAACAGGGCATCGATTCCGCCGCCATCGACCGCGTGGGCGTGTCGTCGGCCGGGCCTTTCGAGCTGCACGACGGCATGGTCGAACTGGCCACGCCCAACATCTGCGGCGGCATCGCCGGTCCGGCGCGCGGCCTGCCCAACACCTGGATGACGGCTGTGGTCGAGGCGCCGCTGGTGAAGCGCTTCGGCAGCGTGCGCGTCGAGAACGACGCGGTCGCCGCGCTCGAGGCCGAGCGCCACTGGGGTGCGCTGCAGGGGCTGGACCATTGCGCCTACGTCACCTGGAGCACCGGTGTCGGCGTGGGCCTGTGCGTCGACGGCCGTGCGCTGCGCGGCAAGAACGGCAATGCCGGCCATGCGGGCCACAGCTTCGTGGCCGACGACGCCAGCGGCGCGCTGTGCGGCTGCGGCAATGTCGGCGACGTGGAGGGCCTGATCGCCGGCAACTCGATCGCGCGGCGCTTCGGCCAGCCCGCAGCCGATCTGTTCTCGTCGGCGGCCGCCGGCGAGCCGCATTCGCTCGAAGTCGTCGATGCGCTGTGCCGGGTGATGGGCCGCATGCTCTACAACCTGGTCGCCACGCTCGACCTGGAGCGCATCAGCCTGGGCGGCAGCGTGTTCTGGCATCACCGCGAATTCCTGCTGCCGCGGCTGCAGGCGCAGGTGGACGGCAAGCTGCCGCCGCTCACGCGCGGCGTGTTGCTGGTGCCCGCGGGGCTCGGCGACAAGGTCGGCGACTACGCGGCCCTGGCCTTGCTGGACTGAACGACCTCGCAAGACAACCATTCCCGGCGAACCATGCGCATGCCGTCCCCCCGCCGCAAGTCCGTTGCCTACCTGCTGTTGCTGGTGGGGGGCTTCCTGGGGGCGCACCGCTTCTATCTCGGGCATTTCCTGAGCGGCGCAACGCAATTGCTGCTGTTGCTCGCCGGGGCGAGCCCCCTGCCCGGGGCACGGGTCTGCCTGGGCCTTCTGCTGCTCTGGATGCTGGCGGACATCTACTGGATCCATGTGCGGATGAAGCGCCAGGACGGACCGCCCCGCAAAGCCGCACGCCCTGCGATGACGAAGGACTACGACCTGGCCGCGCTCGACGAGGCCGGCAAGCTGCGCGAGCGCTTCGAGGCCGCCGCCGATGCCGGGGAGTGGGCGAAGGCGGTGGCCCTGGGCGCGCAGATCGTGGCCAGCGCGCGCCGCGTCTTCAAGGGCCCGCACGAGAACCTCGCGATGTCGCTGTGCCTGTACGGGCAGGCCTGCTACCGGCTCAAGGCCTTCGACAAGGCCAAGGCGAGCCTCGAAGAGAGCCTGGCCATTGCCCGGCAGATTTCCCTGCCCGCGGAAGACCTGCAGATCATCCGCGAGGCGCTCGCCATGGTGCATGCCGAAACGGACGAATACCGCGCGGCGCGAGCCATCCAGGACACCCTGCCGGCCGGCACCGTCCGGCCGGAAGACGACCCCGAGCTGCAGGCCCTGCTGGAACGGCAGGCGGCGCAGTACATGGAGGCCTTCGAGCAGGGCGACCTGGAGCGCGCCGAGCCGCTGTGCGCCGAAGCCGTCGAAACCGGCCGCCGGTTGTTCGGGGGGCCGGCGCAGGCGGTGGTCTCCCACCTCGTGAACCTGGCCGAAATCCGCCGCCAGTTGAAATGGCACGACAAGGCCATCGCCACGCTGAACGAATGCCTGGCGATGATCGAGGTGCTGGACCTCGACGACGAATGGCGGCGCGGGCCGACCAACACCCTGGCCCTCGTGCATGCCGCGACCGGCCGGCACGGCGAGGCCGAGGCGCTCTACAAGCAGACCATCGCGATGGCGATCGCCGCGAGCAAGGGCGCCTCGACCAACGCCGTGGTGCGCGCCTTCAACAACCTCGCCTTCCTCTATGCGGACACCGGGCAGGCCCAGAAGGCCGAGCTCTGCTACGCGCGGGCGGTGATTCACCTCGACAAGCTGGAGGCCGAAGGCGCCGATGCCGATCTCCACGCCAACATGCTGAACAACTATGCCGACCTGTTCATGGCACGCCGCGACTTCGCCAGGGCCAAGCCCTTGTACGAACGCTCGCTGGCGATCCAGGAGCGAAGCTGCAGGGGCATCTCCTCGATTGCCGCCAACGCGCACAACGACCTCGGACTGATCGCGCAGGAAGAGGGCGACCTCCACCAGGCGCTGGTGCACTTCAAGCGCACGCTGCTGCTCAACCAGATCTGCGCGCCCGACCATCTGGGCAACATCGCCAACGCGCAGCGCAACGTCGACGGCGTGAGCGGAACGCTGGCCGCGGTGGCGCGCGCCGCACGCGTGGAACGGAGCCCGTCGTGAGCCTGGGCGGCGCCTTCTACGCGATCGACCGCTACCGGCTGCGCGGGCTGGTCATCGATCCCGCCACCCTGCCGGGCCTGATCCGCAAGCCCGCCGACCAGGGCGGCCCGAACGACAGCCAGACCGTGGAGCAGGCCTGGGACGTGGTGCAGACCCTGTTGCCGGAAGTGGTGGACGGCGAGCCGTTCGACGGCCCCGACGGGCTGGGCTGCATCTACCTGACGGCCAGCCATGTCGAGCGCAGCGCCGCGCGCCTGGCGCAGCGCAGCGTGCCGACGCTGGTGCGCCTTTTCGTGGAGGACCCGGCCCCGTACGCCGAGCTGTACTGGGCCAAGGTCTGGCTGGAAGACGTCGACGCCCTGCAGGCGTTCATGGAAGGCGTCCAGCGTTTCTTTGCCGAGGCGGCCGCGCGGCGCGACGCCGTCGTCTTCTACATGGCCTGAGCGATCCGGCCGGGCCTCAGTGGCCCGGCAGCGGCTTCCCGCGGGTGTCCGAGACGATCTCGCCCAGCCGCCGCAGCCCCGCATCCACGGCCTTCGAATAGGGCCAGCCGCAATTGATGCGCAGGTAGTTGTCGAAGCGCCCCGAGTTCGAGAACTGTGCGCCCGGCGCCACCAGCATCTGCTCGCGCAGGGCGGCATCGAACACCGTGACCGACGACACCCGCTCGGGCAGTTCCACCCACAGCTGCAGGCCGCCGCGCGGCAGGTTCAGCCGCGTGCCCTCCGGAAAGTATTTCGCGATGGCGTCCGCCGTCTGGTCGCGCTGGACGTGCAGGTGCTCGCGCAGGCGCCGCAGGTGGCGGTCGTAGCGCCCGCCCGCGATGAACTCACCCGCGGCAATCTGCGCCAGCGCCTCGTTGTTGCGCGTCTGCGCGTACTTGAGCATTTCCACCTGCGCATGCCAGCGCCCCGCGGTGATCCAGCCCAGCCGCAAGCCCGGTGCGAGCACCTTGTGCAGCGAGGCGCAATAGATCACGTTGCCCGTGCGGTCCCACGACTTCGCGGCGCGCAGCGGCACGTCGGTTTCCACCAGGTCGCTGTAGGTGTCGTCCTCGACCAGCGCGATGCCGTGGCGCTCGCACATCTGGACCAGCCGCTGCTTGTGGGCATCGGGCATCACGCTGCCGATCGGATTCTGCAGGTGCGGCACCACCACCACGGCCTTGATGTCGTCGTAGGTGTGGATGGCAAGGTCGAGCGCCTCGAGCGAGATGCCGGTCTGCGGGCTGGTCGGAATCTCGAGCGCCCGCATCCCCAGGCTTTCGAGCACTTGCAGCAGGCCGTAGAAGGTGGGCGACTCCACGGCCACCGTGTCGCCCGGCTTCCCGATCGCGCGCAGCGCGAGGTTCAGCGCCTCGATGCAGCCGTTGGTGACGAGCACCTCGTCGGGCGAGACCGTCATGCCGATGCGCAGGCTGCGTTGGGCCAGGGCCTCGCGGAACTGCTGGTGGCCTTTTTGGGACGAGGCGGTGGTCAACAGTTCAGGCCGCTGGCGCAGCGCGCGCGTCATGGCGTTGCGCAAGGCCTCGGCCGGGTAGAGCTCGGGGGCCGCGCGCGCGATCGCGAAATTGAGCTTCACGCCGGTGTGCCGCCCGCGCGCCATGAAGTTGGCCATGCGCGCGCGCATGCTCACGAACTGTGCCGGGTCGGGCGGCACGCCGGCCGCCGGCTCCGTCATCGGCGCGATGGCCAGGCGCTGCGGCCGGCGCACGAAGTAGCCCGAGCGGTCGCGCGCCTCGACCCAGCCGTCGCTCTCCATGGCGCGGCACACCTGCAGTGCGGTCGAGAGGCTGATCTCGTGCAGGCGCATCAGGCTGCGCAGCGAAGGCAGCTTGTCGCCCTGCTTGAGCGAGCCGGTATGGATCGCATCCACATAGTGCGCTGCGAGTTGCCGGTAGAGCGGTAGCGAGTCCATGGCGTCGATGTTCCCCCGATCGCGCATCCGAAAACAGATGCAGTTGCTCGGGAAAACGACCATAACAGATGCTGCGGGCGGTGACTGTTCCGGTGCGAATAGCCAGTGTGTGTGCCTGTTTTTCGAGCAGCCGAATTTCTACGATCCGGACTCGCCGAACCGCTTTTCACCCACTCTCGAGGCCCGCCATGATCACCACCTTGTCCCAAGCGCCCGACTCCATCGTCCTGGAGCCCGGGCAGTCCTTGCGCACCGCCGTCGATGCCGGCGCCTGGCTGCAGGTCGCGGAGGGCCGGGTGCGCCTGGTGTCGCCGCCCGGCTGGTTGGGCGGCACGGTGTTCATGGCGGAAACGATGCTCGACGAAGGCGACGTGCACCGCCTGGAGCGCGGGGGCTGGATCGAGGTGTCGGCGCTGACGCCGGTGCACCTGCGGATTCATGCGCCGATGGCGTTGCCGGCGCCGGCTCCAGCCTGTGCCGAGGCCCGGCCGGTGATGCGCTTCGTGCGGCTGCTGACTGGTTGGTAGGAGTTCCGGGGCGCGTGCACAGGCCACCGTCGGTGGGATCGCGCCCCGAGCGGCATCGAAGCGAGCAAACGAAGATCAGCGTTCGCTCGCCGCTTCGCGCAGCGCATCCAGGAAGCTGCGCCGCCACCAGTGGATGTCCTGCTCGCGGATGCGCGCCAGCAGCTTCTGATGCCGCTCGCGCCGCTCTTCCAGCGGCATCTGCAGCGCCTGTTGCACCGTCTCCGCCGTGCCATGCGTGTCGTAGGGGTTCACCAGCAGCGCCTCCTTGAGCTGCTCGGCCGCGCCGGCAAAGCGCGAGAGCACCAGCACGCCGGGGTCGGCCGGGTCCTGCGCTGCGATGTACTCCTTGGCGACCAGGTTCATGCCGTCGCGCAGCGGCGTCACCAGCCCCACGGCTGCCGCGCGGCACAGGCCCGGCACCCGCTTGCGCGCCACCACGCGGTGGATGTAGCGCACCGGCATCCAGTCGAGTTCGCCGTAGTCGCCGTTGATGGCGCCGCACAGCGATTCGAGCTCGCGCCGGATGTCGGCGTATGCATCGACCGTCTCGCGCGTGGGCGAGGCGATCTGGATCAGCGTGGCGCTGCGCCGGTTCTCCGGGTAGTTGGCGAGCAGTTCGCGGAAGGCGCGCACCCGCTGCGGAATGCCCTTGGAGTAGTCGAGCCGGTCGATGCCCAGCAGCAGCCGGCGGCTCGAATATTCGCGCCTCATGGTCTCGTACATGTCGCGCGATTCCTTCGCGTGCGTGAGCGCTGCGAATTCGTCCACATCGATGCCGATCGGAAAGGCACCGGCGCGCACCGTCTGCCCGTAGGCGCGGTACATCTCTGCGCCCAGGTATTCGCCATGGGCTTCGTTGCGCACGTAGTGCTCGAAGTGCTGCACGTCCTGCTGGGCCTGGAAGCCGATCAGGTCGTAGGCGAACAGCGAGCGCATCAGCCATTCGTGCTGCGGAATGGCCGCGATGATGATCTGCGGCGGCAGCGGAATGTGCAGGAAGAAGCCGATGCGCTGCTTGCAGCCCATGGCGCGCAGCTCGGCCGCGAGCGGCATCAGGTGGTAGTCGTGGATCCAGAGGATGTCGTCGTCTTTCAACAGCGGCATCAGCTTGCGCGCGAACAGCTGGTTCACGCGCCGGTAGCCGCCGATGAAGCCGGCATCGAAGTGTGCGAGGTCGAGGCGGTTGTGGAACACCGGCCAGAGCACGTCGTTGCTGTAGCCCAGGTAGTAGCTGTCGTGGTCCTCGCGGCTCAGGTCGATGGTGGCGAGCGTGACCTTGCCGGCCTGCTGCCTGTGCAACTCGCCTTCGCCCGTGGGGCCGTTTTCGACGATCTGGCCGCTCCAGCCGAACCACAGGCCGCCGCTTTGCTGGAGGCTCTCGCCCAATGCCACGGCCAGCCCGCCGGCCGCGGGCTTGCGTGGATCGGCCACGCGATTGGAAACGACGACAAGGCGGCTCATATGCACGAATCCCAGGGCGCGGACAGGCGCACGGCCGCATTGATGATGCCGACCATCGAATAGGTCTGCGGAAAGTTGCCCCACATCTCGCCCGTCACCGGGTGCGTGTCTTCCGACAGCAGGCCAAGCGGGTTGCGTGCCGCCAGCATGGTCTCGAAGATCTGCCGAGCCTCGGCCTTGCGGCCGATCTTGGCGAGCGCGTCGATGCGCCAGAAGGTGCAGATGTTGAAGGCGGTCTCGGGCTTGCCGAAGTCGTCGGCCGCTTCGTAGCGGCGCATGTAGGGGCCGTCGCAGAGCGACTTTTCCATCGCGTCGACGGTGGAGATGAAGCGCGGGTCGCGCGCATCGATCAGGCCGACCTCGACCATCAGCAGGATGCTCGCGTCGAGCTCGTGCCCGCCGAAGCTTTCGGCAAAGGCCTGGCGCTCCTCGCACCACGACTTGGCGAGGATCTCTTCCTTCATGCGCGCGGCATGGCCGTGCCAGTAGGCGGCGCGCTCGGGCAACTGCAGCGCGCGGGCGATCTTGGCCAGCCGGTCGCAGGCGGCCCAGCTCATCAGCGCCGAGCTGGTGTGCACGCGGGCGCGGGTGCGCAGCTCCCACATGCCGGCATCGGGCGTGCCGTAGACGCGCACCGCCTTCTCGCCGACGGCTTCGAGGTGCGGAAACTCCGCCGCGCCGGCACGGCTCAGCAGCCGGTGATCGTGAAAGGCCTGCGCCGCGCCGAGCACGATGTTGCCGTACACGTCGTGTTGGAAATGCTCCTGCGCCTGGTTGCCCACGCGCACCGGCCCCATGCCACGGTAGCCCGGAAGGCCTTCGACGAAGGACTCGGGCAGCTCGCGCTCCAGCCCGATGCCGTAGAGCGGCTGGATGTGCTCGCCGTGCGAGCCGATCACCACGTTGCCGAGCCAGCGCAGGTAGTCCTCCATGGTGCCGACCTCGCTCAGCGAATTGAGCGCGCGCACCACGAAGAAGGCGTCGCGCAGCCAGCAGTAGCGGTAGTCCCAGTTGCGCTGGCTGCCCGGCGCCTCGGGGATGCTGGTGGTCATGGCGGCGACGATGGCGCCGGTGTCTTCGTAGAGCGAGAGCTTGAGCGTGATGGCGGCGCGGATCACGGCCTCCTGGTACTCGAACGGGATCGCGAGCCGCTTGCTCCAGGTGCGCCAGTAGGCGATGGTCTCCTGCTCGAACTTGCGCGCCGTGTCGGCAATGCCGTCGAGCAGTGTCTCGTCCACGCCGAACATGAAGTTGTATTCGCGCGAGATCACGAAGGGCTGGCGCGACAGGATGTGCGAGATCGAGGCGTCGGTGTTCAGGCGCAGCGTCACGTCGGGCCCGACATAGCGGATGTGGTTGCTGCCGCGCGTCACTTCCACCGGCGCCGAGGCGCCCCAGTGGAAGCGCGGATCGAGCGACACCCGGATGCGCGGCGCGCCGGCAATCGGGCGCACGCGGCGCACCAGCATCAGCGGGCGAAAGTAGCGCGAGCGGCTGTAGAAGCGCGGCGCGAAGTCGGTGATCTCGATGCCCTGGCCGGCGCTGTCGAAGAGCTGCGTGCGCAGCACCGCGGTATTGGGCTCGTACCACTGCCTGGCCTCGGCAAAGTCCTCGATGTCGATGCTCCATGCCCCGGCATCCTCGCCGGGATGCAGCAGGGCGTTGAACACCGGGTCGCCGTCGAAGCGCGGCAGGCAGCACCAGACCGCGCGGCCCCGCGCATCGATGAGCGCGCTGTAGGCGCAGTTGCCGACCACGCCGACATTGAGCGAAGGCTCGGCCGGCGGCGCGAATCCGCGCGGACCCGGTGCGGCGGCCGCCTGCACGTCGACCGGCGCACGGTCGTCGGGGCCCGCAGCGCCGGCCAGGGCCCGGCCGGCGCGGTCTTCGGGCGCCACCGGCAATTGTTGTTCGCTCATCCAGGGCTCCTCGGTGATTCTTCGGTTGTCGGGGGACGCGGTGCCGCCAGCACGTCGCGCGCCTGTACCAGCCACTCGTAGACGGCGAGCGGCGATTCGAGACGGTGCAGCGCCAGGCTCGGACCCGAGCCGACCTTGATGGCGATGCCGCCGCGCGGCTGCACGATCGCGAAGCCGCTCTCGTCGGTGGTGTCGTCGCCCGCGAAGACCGGCGTGCGGCCCGCGAAGGGCGCCTCGCGCATGAAGGCCTCGATGGCCAGGCCCTTGTTGACGCCCGCGGGCTTGACCTCGAAGACGAACTTGCCGTGCATCAGCTCGAGCTGCGGATGGCCCGTGATGGCGCGCGACATCGCATCGCGGCACACGGCTTCCAGCTGCGGCGCGAGCCGGTAGTGCAGGGCGATGGCGGCGTGCTTGCGTTCCACCAGCAGGCCTTCGTGCACGCGCGCGAGTTCGTTGGCGATGTCGAGGATGGGCACGAGATCGGGCGCGCGCTGCTCCTGCATGCGGCCTTCTGCGTCGCGGCGCTGCACGCCGTGCTCGCCGGCCGCGGGCAGCCGCAGCGGCGCAAGGAAGCGGTCGATCGCATCGATCTGGCGGCCCGACACCACGGCGAGCGCACCGCCGAGCTGGTCGCGCAGGTCGTTCAGCAAGGGGATGAGCGCAGGCGGAATCTCGATGGCCTCGGGGGTGGGCGCGAGCCCGACCAGCGTGCCGTCGAAGTCGAGAAAAAGGGCGGCGTCCCGGCCCAGCGGAGGGGGCAACTGCGCGTTGCTGGCGGAGGACTTTGGCATTGGTAAAAACCATAACACGGGCTGTGCTGTCCGCGTGTCGGCGGAAACCGTCTCTCCCCAGGCTTCGCGCACGTCGTGCCGCTGCCCGGCCCCGCCGGGACCGGCCGTGCTTTCAGGCCAGCGATGCCGCGACGGCCTCGATCCGTGCGCGATGGATCGCCTCGCCGATCTGCGGCCCGGCGGCGCCGGCCTGCCGGGCCTTGCGCGCGACGGCGTCGGTGGCGACGGCCGCGGCCGTGGCAAGCACCTCGAGCAGCCGCGCACGCTGCGGATAGGGCTGGTCCTCGAAGCCGAGCCGGCCGCGCGCATCGCACTCGCAGGCCAGCAGCACGTCGGCAAAACGCGCGGGCTTGCGAAAGGCGTCGCAGCGCTCCAGCAGGCGCACCAGCGGCGCCGCGTCGAGCTCGCCGCTGCGGTGGACATGGCCGTGCTCGCGCGCCACCACCTCGGCCAGTTCGCGGATCTCGACCGGCACGCGCCAGCGGTCGCACACCGCGTGCAGCAGGTCGACGCTGCGCTTCTCGTGGCCGACATGGCGCGGCAGCGCGTCGGCGGGCGTGGTGCCCTTGCCCAGGTCGTGCATCAGGCAGGCGACGCGCACCGGCAGCGGGGCCGAAAGCCGTGCGCTGGTGTCGACGACCATCATCAGGTGCACGCCGGTGTCGACCTCGGGATGGTGGCGTTCGGGCTGGGGCACGCCCCAGAGCCGGTCGACTTCGGGCAGCAGCACGGCGAGGGCGCCGCATTCGCGCAGCACCTCGAACATGCGCGAGGGGCGTGTTTCCATCAGGCCGCGCGACAGCTCCTGCCAGACGCGCTCGGGCACGAGCGCATCGGTTTCGCCGGCCTGCACCATCTCGCGCATCAGCGCCATGGTTTCGGGGGCGACCGAGAAATCGTCGAAACGCGCGGCAAAGCGGGCGACGCGCAGGATGCGCACCGGGTCTTCGCGGAAGGCGTCGGTCACATGGCGCAGCAGCTTGTCGCGCAGGTCGCGCTGGCCGTGAAAAGGGTCGGCCAGCTTTTCGGGGTCAGGTTCGAATTCGCCGCCGGCACCCACGAATTCCGCCGGCAGCGCGATGGCATTGACGGTCAGGTCGCGCCGCGCCAGGTCCTGTTCGAGCGTGACGTCGGGGGCGGTGTGGATGGTGAAGCCGCGGTAGCCGGGCGCGCTCTTGCGCTCGGTGCGGGCCAGTGCGTATTCCTCGCGCGTGCGTGGATGCAGGAACACCGGAAAGTCGCGGCCCACGGGCAGGTAGCCCCGGGCCACCATCTCTTCGGGCGTGGCGCCGACGACCAGCCAGTCGTGGTCGGACACCGGCCGCCCGAGCAGCCGGTCGCGCAGTGCGCCGCCGACAAGAAAGATCTTCATGAACGCAGTGTAGGGATACGCGGCGGCAACCTGCCGTTTCCGACCCCGGCCCGCGGGGAAAGCCTTACCGCCCCTTGCGGTAGGGCTCTTCGAACTGCAGGAAATCCTTCTCTGCCAGCGCGTCGTCGATCCAGGCCTTGACGCCCGGCAGTGCCTGCACCCGCTCGATGTAGGCCGTGATGGCCGGCGGCACCGGCAACCCGTAGGTCTTGATGCGCGTGCCGATGGGCGCGAAGTAGGCGTCGGCGATGCTGAAGCCACCGAACAGCAGCGGGCCGCCATGGGTCTCGAGCAGGCCGGTCCACATCTGCACGATGCGCTCCAGGTCGCTGCGCACGTCGGGCTGTTCCTCGAGCAGCTGCGCGCCGACCTCGGGCAGCGAGGCCTCGATGTTCATGCCGCAATGGCCGCGCAGGCCGCCGAAGCCCGAATGCATCTCGGCGCAGATGCTGCGCGCGCGTGCCCGGTCGGCGGCGGCGCTGGGCCACAGCTGCTTTTCGGGAAAGGTCTCTGCCAGGTATTCGGCAATGGCCAGCGTGTCCCAGACCACCAGGTCGCCGTCCACCAGCACCGGCACCTTGGCCACCGGGTTGAGCGCGCCGATGGTGCCCTTGAACTTCGATTCCGCCTCGAAGGAGTCGAAGCGCACCATCACTTCCTCGAAGTCGATGCCGGCCTGCTTCATGAGCACCCAGGGGCGCATGGACCATGACGAGTAGTTCTTGTTGCCGATATAGAGCTTGCGCATCAGGGGCCTCCGGTTCGTTGCGACTCAAAGCCCTCGATGCTAGCCCGGCCGCGCGCCGGCATTGATGCTGACGGGGGGATGGATTGATGCTCGCGGGCGCCTCGCTGACCCTATGGGTTTCTTGAATGTCGATTCAGCCTAGGGGAGGTCCTTGTTGGGCTCGGGCTCGGCCGCGTCGCGCGGACCCACGCGGCCGAGGCGCTCCTTCAGCGACTGCGGCTTGCCGCTGATGATCGCGGCGTAGTTGGTGGTGTTGGCCAGCACCTTCTTCACGTAGTCGCGGGTTTCGGTGAAGGGCACGTTCTCGGCCCAGATGGCGGCGTCGATCACCGGGCCGTTGCGCCAGTTGCGCGGGCGGCCGGGCCCCGCGTTGTAGGCGGCGGCGGCGAGGGCCATGGAACCGTCGAAGTCGTCGAGCGCGAGCTTCAGGTAGTTGGTGCCGATGGTGATGTTGGTTTCGCGGTCGTTGATCTGGCCGGGCGTGAAGTCGGTCATGCCGATCTTGCGGGCGGTCCAGCGCGCGGTGGCCGGCATCACCTGCATCAGGCCCGAGGCGCCGACGCCCGAGCGCGCGTCCATGATGAAGCGGCTTTCCTGGCGGATCAGGCCGTAGACATACGCCGGGTCGAGGCCGATGTCCCGGCTCTTGCGCAGCACGGTGTCGTGGAAGGGCATGGGGAAGCGCTGTTCGACGTCGACCACGCCCTTGGTGCGCTCGCTGGTGTTGATGCAGCGGTCCCACACCTCGCGCTGGCAGGCGAAGTCGGCCGCGGCCAGCAGCGCGCGGTCGTCCATGCCGCCCTTGTCGTGCAGGTTGGTGGCGTAGTTCCACTCGCGCGTGCCCTCGGGACGCAGGCCGATGGCGATGGCGTAGAGGCCGCGGTTGAGCCCGATGTTGCTGCGCGCGGCGGCTTTTTCCTCGGGGGTGAGCGGTGTGGGCCGGGTGGCGGCGACGGTGCGCTGGCCGAGTTCTTCGAGCGCCAGCATTTCATAGAAGCCGCGCGTGCCGGAGATGCTCGTGTACAGCTCCTGGGCCTGGGCACGGCGGTCGTCGCCGCCGGCGGCGCTGAGTGCGCGGGCCTTCCAGTAGACCCAGGTCGGGTCGAGCTGGGTGGCCTCGCTCATCGCATTGATCGCGGGCACCACCTCTTTCCACTGGCCGGCGCGCAGCGCGGCGCGCACGCGCCAGCCGAGCATGTCGTCCGACAGGTCGCTGTTCTTCGTGACATTGGCGAAATAGCTACCGGCCTGCGGCGAGAGCTTGTTGGCGGCCTGGCGGCCGATGGTGCCCCAGAGCCAGTTGCGCTCCTCGGCGGAGAGCATCGGCCCCCACTTGTTGTCGAGCTGCGAGGCGGCCATGTCCGGGTCGGCGATGGCGACCTTGATGAGCGCGAGCACCACCAGTTCCTTGCGCGACTTGGCGGCCACGAAGGCGCGGCCGGTCAGGAACTTGGCCGAGCTGGCATTGAGTTCCTCGAACAGCGGCAGCGCATCGGGCGCGGCGATGGTGACGGCGCCGCGTGCAGCCTGCGGGCGATTGGACTCGATGGCCAGGCGCGCTTTCTTCCAGGCGTCGTTGGGCGACATCAGGCGGGACGCGACCATGCGGTCGGCGGCGGTGAGGCAGCCGTCGTCGGCTTCTTTCTGGCTGAGCCAGTTGCGGCGCACGTCGTCGGCCTGGGCCTGGGTGGCGCTGCCCGAGCGCAGCGTGTCGGCCAGGATCGCGTAGCAGCGCACCTGGGCGTCGTCGCCCATGCGGAAGCCGGCGATGGCGGCGGAGAAGCCGTCCCAGTCGCGGCGCTGGCCGAGCAACAGCAGCCAGTCGTTGCGCAGGCGGTCTTCCTGGTAGGTGCCGGGGTAGCGCGTGAAGAAGTCCTGCACCTCGTTCGGCGCGGCTTCCTGCAGCCGGGCCTTGAGCTCCCAGTAGGCGGCCCAGGGTTCGAGCGCATGGCCGCGGGCCTGCGGCAGCAGGGCGGCGAGGCGTGCCTTGTCGCCGCGCTGGAAGGCCTGCTTCATCTGGATCAGCACGTCGTCGTTGGTGTTGGTTTGTGCGTTGGCGGGCTGCTGCAAGAGCAGCGCAGCGGCAGCCAGAACGACGGAAAAAGCCAGCGTGGGCGCTGCGTTGCGCGGGCGACGGCGCGTGGATGCCAAAATGCTTGGGAACTGCATCGGGGGATTATGGACAAGTCAAAGGGTGCCGACACTTCGGCAACGGCGAGTTTTCTGAAGGGACAGTTGAGAAAGGCACTGATCGAGCAGCGCCTTTCCATGCCGGACCGCCTGGCGCGGGCCGACCTCCTGCAACGGGTGATGCGGATCTGGCTGGTCGGCCGGCCCGACACCGTGATCGGCGCCTACTGGCCGATCAAGGGCGAATTCGATCCGCTGCCCGCCCTGCACCGCTGGAAGGAAGACGGCGAGCTGATGGAAGAGGCGCAGCGCCGCCGCATCGGATTGCCGGTGATCGACAAGGTGCACAAGACGCTGACCTTCCATGCCTGGTACCCGGGCTGCCAGATGGAAGAAGACGCCTACGGCATTCCCAAGCCCAAGGACACCGAGCTGATCGTGCCGACCCTGCTGTTCGTGCCCTGCGTGGGCTACAGCGCGGGCGGCTACCGGCTGGGCTACGGCGGTGGCTTCTACGACCGCACGCTGGCGGCGCTGGAGCCGCGGCCGTTCACGGTGGGGCTGGGCTTCACCAACGGGTTCCTCGACGATTTCGAGCCCGAGGCGCACGACCTGCCCTTGGACGCCATCCTGAACGACAACGGCGTCGTCTGGCCAACCAGCTGATCTGATCGTTCAGTCGATGTTGTCGACCGTGTCCGGGTCGGGCACCTCGCCGATGGTCTCGCGCGTGGTGACGGCCTGGACCTGCAGCCAGTCCCAGAAAGCCTTGATCTCGGGCCGCAGCGCGTTGCGCGGCCCCGCGATGAGCCAGTAGGCCATCGGCGAGTCCATGCGGTGCTGCGGCAGCACCTCCACCAGGTCGCCGTTGGCCAGGCTTTCGGCGATCAGCGAGCTGCGCGCCAGCGTCACGCCCTGGCCGGTGAGCGCGGCCTGCACCATCTGGTAGGCGTAGTTGAAATAGAGCCAGCGCTTCGGCTGGGCGCGTTCCAGGCCGTTGACCTCGAACCAGCGCCGCCAGGTCAGCCATTCGAGGTGCGTGCGGTGCGCGTCGCCGGCTTCGATCAGGGTGAAGCGGGTGATGTCCGCCGGTGTCTTGATCGGCGGGCTGCTCTTGATCAGCCAGGGGCTTGCCACCGGCGTGAGGTTTTCGCCGAACAGGCGCACGGCGGTGGACGGCATGGCCTCGCGCGGGCCGTAGCGCAGGGCGATGTCCACATCGGCGACTTCGAGGTCGACCGCCACGTCGCTGGCGTCGATGCGGATGTCGATCTCGGGGTTGTCGCGCTGGAAGGCTTCCAGCCGCGGAATCAGCCACATCGAGGCGAACGACGCAAAGGTGGTGAGCGACACGCTCTTGCGCCCCGCGCTCTGGCGGATCTGGCGCACGGCCATGTCGATGCGCGGCAGCGACTGCTGCACCGCCAGCAGCAACTGTGCGCCCGCGCTGGTCAGCTCCACCGCCCGGGTATGGCGCAGGAACAGCGCCACGCCCACTTCTTCTTCGAGCGACTGGATCTGGCGGCTGACCGCCGACTGGGTCAGCGCCATCTCTTCCGCCGCGGCGCGGAAGTTCAGGTGCCGGGCCACGGCCTCGAAAGCGCGCAGGTGTCCGGCCGAGATCGGGCGGGAGCGCAGATGGGTTTGCGAATGTTGCATGAGTGTGACTTCGGGAGGCGGACTGGCGTTCGGGCCGATTGATGCGAAACCAGCATCAGTAGGCTACCTCGTTTTCATTGGACTGCCAACGCCACAGAAACGATCATTCATTCCCGAACTGCGCCATTGCCACCGTCTGTCATCGCACTTCGGCAAAGCCAAGGAGTTTCAATCATGTCCACCGCCGTCTGCACCACCGAATCGCTCGCTTCCCTGTCGATCCCCGCCCGTACCAACGCCGCCGTCCCGCCGGCCGTGCGCCGCGGTGCCTGGCAGATTGCGCCCGGCGAGGCGATGAGCCTGAAGGCGCGGTCGGCCAGCGTGCTGCGCGTCAAGCAGGGCCGGGTCTGGGTCACGCCCGACGCAACGCCGGCCAGCCCCAGCGAAGACCTGGTGCTCGCACCGGGCGAATCGCTCCCGGTGGCCGCCGGCCAGCGCATCGTCATGGAAGCATGGGATGGCTACGGTGCCACCTACTCGTGGGATCCGGCCTGACCGGCCATCCACCTCCCACGGACGGAAAGGCGGCTTCGGCCGCCTTTTTCTTTCCAGCCGCCGATCCGAAGCGCCGCCTCAGCGCGCGGCCATCAGCTGGCGCAGGTCGTCCTGGTAGGCCTGCAACCGGCGCGCCGCCTGCTCGCGCTGGCTGGCGCTGGTGGCGTTGTGCAGGGCGGCGAGGTTGCTGCAGTCTTCCTGCCGCAGGGCCTGCCGCTGGTCGCGCCAGGGGCCGGGCGGCGGCTCGGCGATCTGCAGCACGTAGGCATGGACCGCCGCACGCGCTTCGGTCGGCGACGGTTTCCCGGTGCCGAAGCCGCGCAGCATCAGCAGCGCGTCCTGCTGGCGCCTGCGGCGCTCGGCGTCCGCGAGTTGCGGGTCGAACACCGATTCGGCGACCTGCTGTTTCAGCAGATCGCGCTGCTCTGCCGTGAGCCGGCCATAGAAGTCCTCGGCGCGGTCCAGGAGCCGGTCGTAGCGCCTTTCGTGCACCTGCGCGCGCGTGCGGTCGAGCCAGTTCCTGCGGTACGCGGCATTGTTCCTGGCGTACTTGCGCTCGAGCTGTTGCAGTTGCTCCTCGCTCAGGCTCAGCGCGAGTTCGGTGCCGGCCGGCTCGGCGCGCTCGGCCACGGCCAGCAGGCGCTCGCGGATCCGGTCGGCCAGGCTGCAGGCCTGCGCCGGCGTCACCTCGCCCGGCGCCAGGTCCTGGGCTTCCTGCAGCAGGGTGGCGACCTTGGGCAGTTCGTTCTGGCGGTGCCAGGCCAGCAGCTGGGCGAGCTCGTCGCGCACCTTGGGTGTCTGCGCGCCGTCGAAGTCGAAGTAGGCGTCGAGCCACCAATAGCTCACCCCGGGCAGGTTCTCGTAGGCCAGCCGCACGGTGCTGCAGGCGCCCAGCGCGGCGGCCAGCAGCAGCACGCCGATAATCCGCGCCAGTTCCGCGCAACGAATCCGGGAAGAGAAAAGCATGAATCAGACTCCGCAGCAAGGCTTTCAGGGGCCGATCGACATCGTCATCATGGCGGCCGGCATGGGCACGCGCATGAAAAGCAAACTGCCCAAAGTGTTGCATCGTTTGAGCGGCCGCGCACTGATTGCGCATGTGGCGGACACCGCCGCACGGATCGGGGCTCGCCACGTGGTGGTGGTCACCGGTCACGGCGCGGCCGAGGTCGAGGCTGCCATGGCGGGTGCCGTCGGCGGTGCCACGCCGCGCTTTGTGCGCCAGGAGCCGCAGCTCGGTACCGGGCATGCGGTGCAGCAGGCCGCGCCGCTGCTGCCGGACGACGGCACGGTGATCGTGCTGTCGGGCGACGTGCCGCTGATCGGCGAAGAGACATTGCGGGCGCTGGTGGCCGCGAGCGCGGGCCAGCGGCTCGCGCTGCTGACGATTGAATTCGACGACCCGGCCGGCTATGGCCGCGTCATCCGCGCGCCGGGCGAGGGCGCGGTGACCGCCGTCGTCGAGCACAAGGACGCGACCGAGGCGCAGCGCGCCGTGCGCGAGATCTACAGCGGCGTGATGGCCGTGCCGGCGCGCCTGCTCAAGGGCTGGCTCGCGCGGCTCGACAACCGCAATGCGCAGGGCGAGTACTACCTGACCGATGTGGTCAAGTTCGCTGCGGCCGACGGGGTGCCCGTGGTGGCGCACGTCACGACCGATGCGCTGCAGGTGGCCGGCATCAACAGCCCGGCCCAGCTCGCGGCGCTCGAGCGCGCCTGGCAGCTGCGCCAGGCCAACGCGCTGATGGCGCAGGGCGTGCGCCTGGCCGACCCGGCACGCTTTGACCTGCGCGGCACGCTGGACTGCGGGGCGGACGTCGAGATCGACGTCAACTGCGTGTTCGAAGGCCATGTGTCGCTGGGCGAGGGCGTGCGCATCGGTGCCAACTGCGTGATTGCCAATGCGCGCATCGAAGCCGGCGCGGTGATCCATCCGTTCACCCACATCGAAGGCGAGAAGGCCGGCGTGACGGTGGGCGAAAGGGCGCTGATCGGGCCCTTCGCGCGACTGCGGCCCGGCGCGCAGCTGGGCGCGGAGGTGCACATCGGCAACTTCGTCGAAGTCAAGAATTCGACGCTCGCGGCCGGCGCCAAGGCCAACCACCTGGCCTACCTGGGCGATGCCACGGTGGGCGAGCGCGTCAACTACGGCGCGGGCAGCATCACGGCCAACTACGACGGCGCCAACAAGCACCGCACCGTGATCGAGGCCGACGTGCATGTGGGCAGCAATTGCGTGCTGGTGGCGCCGATCACCATCGGCGCGGGCGGGACCATCGGGGGTGGATCGACCGTGAACAAGTCGACTGAACCTGGTGCGCTGACCGTGGCGCGCAGCAAGCCGGTGAGCTTTCCCAATTGGAAGCGGCCGCAGAAAAAGCCAAAGGCCTGAAAGGGCGTCGCCTCTGCAGCGGGGCGGGAAAATTCGGGGCGCGTGCGCAGGACACGCTGCTATCGATCACCCGCAGCCCATGAAGCCGGCGCGGCCCGTTCGCGGGACACCGCGGAACCGGCTTAGCCGGGCCGCCGGTGTCGCCCCCGGCGAGGGGGTAGGCGCAGCGACACGAAGTGCGCGAAGCCCTGGGGGAGTTTCATTTCAGCGGCATCCGGGGCTCGAACTTGGCGCGCTTGAGGCTGAAGAAGGCCTTGACGTTGCGCACGTTGGCGTCGCTCGTGAACAGGCGCTGGGTCAGCGCGCCGTAGTCCGGCATGTCGCGTGCCGCGACCACCAGCACGAAGTCCGGGCCGGGCGAGACGCGCCAGCACTGCTGCACCGCGTCGTCCGCGATCACGCGGGCCTCGAAGGCGTCGAGTGCGGCAGCGTCCTGCCGGTCGAGCGAGATCTCGACCACCGCCTGCAATCCGTGGCCCAGCACCGTGGCAAGCCGGTCGGGCGAGAGCAAGGCGACCTGGCGCTCGATGAGCCCCTCCTGCCGCAGGCGCTGCACGCGGCGCAGGCAGGTGGGCGGCGAGATGCCTGCGTCGGCGGCCAGCCGCTGATTGGTCTGCGAGGCATCGCGCTGGAGCGCATCGAGCAATCGGAGGTCTATTGCATCGAGGGAGATTGATTCCATACAGATGTAAATTATGGAATAAAAATCCGAATCAGACTGAAAATGAAATAAAAGTCCGAAATCAATGAAATTTCGAAGGCATATTTCTGTGTCACCTCCATACCATCAGACCTCCTCTTCATCCAAAGGCAGCTCACCATGTGCGGCATCGTCGGGGCAGCGTCCCATCGCAACATCGTTCCGGTCCTGGTCCAGGGCCTTCAGCGGCTCGAGTACCGCGGCTATGACTCGTGCGGCGTGGCTGTGCATGCCGGCGGCCTCACGCGGGCGCGCACCACCTCCCGCGTGGCGGACCTCGTCACGCAGGTGCGCGACGACCATGTCGAAGGGCTGACCGGCATCGCCCACACGCGCTGGGCCACGCACGGCGCGCCGGCGGTGCACAACGCCCATCCGCATTTCAGCCACGGCCCCGGCGCCGATGCACAGGGCACGCGCCCCGGCCGCATCGCGCTCGTGCACAACGGCATCATCGAGAACCACGAGGCGCTGCGCGCCGCGCTCGAGGCCAAGGGCTATGTGTTCGAGAGCCAGACCGACACCGAGGTCATCGCGCACCTGGTCGACAGCCTCTACGACGGCGACCTGTTCGAGGCCGTGAAGGCCGCGGTGCTGCAACTGCACGGGGCCTATGCCATTGCCGTGATCTGCCGCGACGAGCCGCAGCGCGTGATCGGCGCACGCGCCGGTTCGCCGCTGATCCTCGGCGCGGGCAAGGAAGGCGGCGAGAACTTTCTCGCGAGCGATGCCATGGCGCTCGCCGGCGTGACCGACCAGATCGTCTACCTCGAAGAAGGCGACGTGGTCGACCTGCAGCCCGGCAAATACTGGATCGTCGACCGCAACCACAAGCCCGTGACGCGCCCCGTGCGCACCGTGCAGGCCCACAGCGGCGCGGCCGAACTCGGCCCCTACCGCCACTACATGCAGAAGGAAATCTTCGAGCAGCCGCGCGCCATCGGCGACACGCTCGAAGGCGTGGCGGGCATCGTGCCCGAGCTGTTCGACGGCATCGCGCAGGACGGCGAGGGCGGAAAGACGATGGGCGCGAGCGCCCACCGCGTGTTCAAGGACATCGACAAGATCCTCATCCTGGCCTGCGGCACCAGCTACTACAGCGGCTGCACCGCCAAGTACTGGCTCGAAGGCATCGCAAAGATTTCGACCCAGGTCGAGATCGCGAGCGAGTACCGGTACCGCGAGTCGGTGCCCGACCCGAAGACACTGGTGGTCACCATCAGCCAGTCGGGCGAAACGGCCGACACGCTCGCCGCGCTCAAGCATGCGCGGGAGCTCGGCATGGAGCAGACGCTGACCATCTGCAACGTGGCCACCAGCGCGATGGTGCGCGAGTGCAAGCTCGCCTACATCACGCGCGCCGGCGTCGAGATCGGCGTGGCGTCGACCAAGGCCTTCACCACGCAGCTCGCCGGCCTGTTCCTTCTCACGCTGGCCATTGCGCAGACCAAGGGCCGCCTGAGCGAAGCCGACGAGGCGCGCTACCTGAAGGAGATGCGCCACCTGCCGGTCGCGCTGCAGTCGGTGCTTGCGCTCGAGCCGCAGATCATCGGCTGGGCCGAAGACTTCGCGCGCAAGGACAACGCGCTGTTCCTCGGCCGCGGGCTGCACTACCCGATCGCGCTCGAAGGCGCGCTCAAGCTCAAGGAAGTGACCTACATCCACGCCGAGGCCTACGCCGCGGGCGAACTCAAGCACGGCCCGCTCGCGCTGGTGACGAGCGAGATGCCTGTGGTCGCGGTCGCGCCGAACGACGCCCTGCTCGAAAAGCTCAAGAGCAACCTGCAGGAAGTGCGCGCGCGCGGTGGCGTGCTCTATGTGCTGGCCGACGGCGACACGAAGATCAAGAGCGGCGAAGGGCTGCACGTGATCCGCATGCCCGAGCACTACGGTGCGCTGTCGCCGATCCTGCACGTGGTGCCGCTGCAGCTGCTGGCGTATCACACGGCGTGCGCGCGGGGGACGGACGTGGACAAGCCGCGGAATCTGGCGAAGAGCGTGACGGTGGAGTGAGTGGCGTCAGGCTGGGAGGTTGGCTGTTCTTTGCCATTAATTCGAGCGGCTGGTCGAGTACTACCTCCCGCGGATTCGGGCGCTTCTCCCCTACACGCACCAGCGCTTCGCCTCATGGCTCGAGGTTGGAGCCATATGCGGTGGTAGCCGCACGGACGGTCTGTATGCCGGGGGCGAAGAATAAACCCCGTACCTGCAGCGGCCGATCGGTCGGGGGCTGTCTTAGTCCAGATCAAACGGCCGAAGCTGAATCTGTACCGGCGGCGGATCGAATTCGATGTCTTCGGTGCCGGGAAGCTCGCGCAGAAGATCCAGTAGAGATGAGTCACTCTGCGGATGCTCAGAAACGCCTTGACCAGATGGCGAGGCGATAAGGTCCTCGGCGCTTTCGATCAGCGTCGGGTGATGACTTGGGAGCGGTTTCTCGATTGTGAAGGTGAGCCTCCTAAAGACCTTAGTTTGCTACATCGGGGAGGGTGAATCCGCGTGTCATTTTTGCTTGGGCTGTTTGCGCCACGTGGCGCTAGAGATCTTGCATCAAGACGCGTACATCCTGAATTTATGGGATGCCAGAGCAGAAGAAGGCAGTACACCATGCGATACGACTCACCAAGGGGAACCTCATGCCTTTGAACTGGCCAGCGACAGTCAAGTCCCTACTTGAGGGATTTACCGATGCTCCGGATGTGGCGGAATATCCGTCTATAGCATTCGCTCTTGATGATGGAATCGATGATCGACTTAAGGAAAGTCTTGCGGAACCTTCTCCCATCAATCCGCGCTATGTAGAGGATCTTCTCGCTGACTGTGTTAATCGTATTGCAAATTGCCTCGTGCTCAAAGAAAAGGCAAATGAAGTGGAGGTTCGTGCTATTGGCGATGCAATGAGCTATAAGGTTCAGGTTGTCAGCTTGCGAATGAACGATCGAATTCAAGAGCTTCTGGCGCCACTGCAAGAACGTCTTGGTGCGAACGCGCTGGGAACAAAAACTTCCGCGGGGAGCACAGAAAATATAGGGGACAAGGAGCTCTGGGAAAAGATAAGAGAGGCCCAAAAATCTCTCTCCAAAATCCAAGCAGAAGTCGTCGAGGCTCTGAAAAATAAAGCTCAAACTCCTGGAAATGGGGCCAATTATTCGGAGCGATTTCGACTTTTGAAGGAACTTTTTGAGTTGGGAATTGTTGAAACTTATAGGCGCTGTGTGGTGTGTGCGAGAGGTTTGAAGATGATCTATGGCCTGGAGCGCCCTGTTCCCAAAGTGAGTTCAAGCGGCTATCTCAATGAGCTGGCCCTCTGGGCCCAGAAAGCGTCGGACGCACTCGATTTGGAAATCGATGGCCGTATGTCGAGTGAGGTTGCTCTTGCTATCGGCGCAATAGATGATGCACCTAAAGAGATGGAACTGCTCACTCGGACTGCGTTCAACGCAGCCATCGCCGCAGGAAATATTTCTTTCATGATTAAGCCGACACAGTTTGATTCATTACGGATGAAGTCTGTAGTTTTGCGAAGCATGCGTTTTCAGATCAAATCCAAAACGGAAGATGCGAAGACTCGCGTCCTGTCGCTTCAGGTCAAGCTGCCTGGAAGCGCGCTGACTTCTGGTGATAGCCTGTTCAACTGCACCAGTTCAACCCAGTATCAGGATTCCGAAGGAAATGAAACTGGATACGGCGTACACAATCTCAGTCCGATTGGTGACTGGTCCATTAAGCTGCCCGAGCGCTTCGTGACGGGGGAGCCTCTTGCTGAGCTTGTGAATATATATCTTTTCCTAAAACTGTCATACCGGAGATAGGCATGTTCGTCACTGCACGCATCTTGGCTCCGGATGAAAATCGCGCCAATGGAGGCAATTTTGCCGCGGAGCGAATTGTGGTTCGAGCCTCCAGTGGGGTCGCAGAACAGTTTGAAAATCAAGCGCGAGTAATACGCAATGCGGAACGCGAATTCAACTCTGCCGCTGCAAAAATGGGCGTGGGTGCTGCTGCGCTAGGGGCATTTCCTCACCCCGCAGCCAGAGTCGCCGCAGGTGGGCTGGGTATTGGAGCCTCTTTATCCGCCTTGGCGGGATCTGAAGCCGCAAAAAAAGCCGAGGCACTGGAAAGGAAGGCTGCCGCTTCGCGTGAGGCCGAGAACGCTGCAAAAGAAAAGGCAGAAAAGGAAAAGGCAGCAGCAGAAAGAGCTGCAGTAAACAAGAAGGCAGCGGAGGCAGCGGCGGCATCTGCAGCAGCAGCTGCGGCAGCTGCTGCTGCAGCTGCTGCTGCAAGAAGAAAAAATGAGCGTGATACTTCAGCGGATCGATTCCGGCCTGGCAAAGGGGATACGTTTGGAGGTAGGGCCAGTGCCGTGGATCGCGATCGCACTGATCGAATCAGCCGTACTTGCTAAGGACGGTCTGAAAAATCCGAGTAAGCGGCTTGCCCTCCCAACTTGATGGCTGAACGCAGCCCAGGCTGTATACGCGCCCCGGCCGTCGAGCCGCTCTCAAGCATGTGGCTGCGCTCCGCGCGCAACCGCGCAGGCCGCTTCTTCCACAGCGATCTGGCGATGCGTTAGCGCTGGGCGATCATCACCTTGTCGGAAGCAGCGTATTCGTCGCGCACCCGCGTGCCATGGCATGCCGGTGCATCGCGCCCGTCATCATTCAGGCCGAAGGATGGCCGGTTAAGGCACCCGGAGGCGTGGCGCTGACGGCATTGCGGGCGGCCCGAAGTGAATCCTGGCTTGTCATCCTCTGCCCTGAAACCAACCTAGACGCGCTGCCGTCAAAGCTACAGTCATGTCTTTTGTCAACGATCTCTCGCTCTATGTCGGCGTCCCCTTACTTCTGGGCTGTGCTGTTTTCATCATTGGGTATGCAGGACGGAAGCTCGCGGGTCGTTATTCCTCAGACCTTCGCATTGTTTGGTACCTGTTTTCGTTGACCATGACGGTCACGCTCTTGATCGCCTGGTGGGCCACTAGCGTGGGCGCCATCGATGCGACTGGCAGCTTTCGAGGTGCGGCCGGCAATGTACTCCTCAAGCTACTCAAGAGCACGCTGGATCTTGGAAGCGCCTTCGTCGTATACGGCGGCGTTGTGGCACTGGTGGTCTTTCCGCAGCTCGCAAGTTGGGTGCTCAGTGGGCTGCATGGTTGTGCTTCAGCGCCGATCTTCATTGGCCCGTCCTTTCGATTTCTCTTCTGGAGCATTGTCAAGTCGTTGGTCATCGCAGCAGGCGTCATTTTTCCCACGGGCGTGTATGGCTGGATAGTGAGCTGGGACGGGATGAACGCCATGCAGGCCATGGTTCACGCATGCATAGCGTTGATATCGCTCGTCTTGGCCTTCGCGATGCTTTACGTCTATCGTGACGTAGACGAGGCTCTGGCGCCCACAAGCAACCCGAGTCCAAGCGCAGCGAGTGTTCGCAGGTTCATTCGCTGCGTTAATGCCTGGATGAACCGTCGGATCAGTTCACCTGATGCACCGAGTCCGCAAGAGTATTGCTACACGATGAGGGCTTCGTTTCTGACGCCGCCGGTGGGGGAAGTGGGGCGATGGAAATTCTCTGCGGAGTACACATGGCCCAAACCTCGATAGGTAGGCGTACTGCCTCACAGAAGGAGGCTATCGAGCACGCGTCGTCGGTATTTCTTGCTCCTCTGTGCTGCGGCAGGCAATCTCCTCGCCGACCTCCTTCGCTACCCTCCTTCAGAAATCATGCCGCATCCAGATTTCCAGCGCCAGTGGGGGAGCGATGCAAGGCGCCGCATCTCATCACTGCCGAACGGGCCTCAGCGCGGTGGGCCTGATCGTCCGGAACATTGGGCCGTGGAAGACATCCCCGAACCGTGCTTGACCGAAAGACACCGAAATTGCAGGCAGGGGCCTCATAGTTCGCCTCGCTGCATCGGGAAATTCATGGAGCTCGGTTCGTGCGGCGTCCGCCACGGAGCTCGACAATGGATATATGTACAGGACAGGGATGAGTAATGGCTGTTGACGAACGTCAGGAATGGGCTGTTGTGCGGCTGGTCACCGTGCAGAAAAAAAGAGAGATGGGCAGGCTGCTGTTTGCCACCGTCACCGAGCTTTCCCAGGGCCGGCCCAAGCCGACGACCATGTCAGGCTTGGATTGCCATAGCCTCAATAAGAGTGAGGAGAGGCTGTTTTTCCGCAGAACGATTCTTTCGAAGGAAGAGGCCGTCAGTTGGTACCGGTCCCTGGGCGGAGGTGAAAGAGTCACGCCGGTGCCAACTCGGGAGGTCGACCGAGAAGCGTGGGATGGCGCGCCCATCCAAGTGCCCAGGCTGGAGGACGTGCAGCCTTGGCCGGCATTGGGCCTACCCATGAGACAAGAGCTTCTGTCCTGGCCAGACCATTCCTCTATCGATCCGGCGCCATTCGTCGGCAGCGTGCCCGCTCGTCTGCACCGGCGCTTCGGTGATCGTGCGGGCCTGACGGGGTTTATCGAAGACGCGGCCGCTCAGGCGTTCGTGGCGCGTCGCATGCACGTCGACCTGTCCCTCTACCAGGAATATCTCGGCAGCGCGGTCTACGTCGCGCCCGACCCAGTGGTCCGGCAGATCGACAATTTCATGGTTGCGGCCAAGGACGGACGCGGAGAGCGGATTGTCTATCGCATCATCTCGCATCCTGGCCAGAGCCTGGAGGGCGTGAGTATCACGGCTTTCGACAAAGAAGCAGATCTGCTGACCAGCTTCAAGACTCACCGGGTGCCGGCCAATGGAATTCTGGAGGTGGAGAAAGGGGTCTGCACGGGCGCGTATGGCTTCGTGGTGACCCATGACCGGCACGGCGTCCTGGCCTATCAGCCTCCAACCGGTTTCGTTCGACAGGTCAATCTCAACGTTCGGGCCACTTCACGCCGCAGCCGCAGTGTCAGCGTTCCGTCCGGCGACTCGGCGGATTCGCCACGCATGGAATATCAGGCGGCCATGGGTTCGGAATTGGTCTCCAGCTCGGTTCTCGGGGAGGTTCTTGATCACAGTGCCAGCGCACGCGTCGCGACGGAGGCAAGGAAACGGGAGGTGCTCAGCGATGCCGAGCGCTATGGTCAGCACTGGTTCCCAGAAAACTCACGCAACGAAGCGGCGCAACTGATCCGAGAGCTGCTTCGAGCGGCCCGTTTCAGGGTGATGATTGCAGACCCCTACCTCGGCGACCTGCAATTGGGACAGTTCCTGTATGCCGTGCACGGCAACGAAGTGAGCGTCACTTTGCTGACAACGAAGCTGGCGTTCAATCCCACGTCTTCACAGACCAAGCTGGAGTTGTTGAATAGCTTCAAGGGCAGCCTCGCGACTCTGAGCAAGTACCAGCAGCTCACACCGCAAGTCAGGGTCCTTTCTTCATCTAGGCTGCACGACCGCTTCTTGGTCGTGGACAACAACGTGTGGTTCGTCGGCAATTCGCTCAACGGCCTGGGCGAGAAAGCCTCGATGATCGTCCGGCTGCCCGATCCGAACGAAGTGATTGAACGACTGCAAACTCTGAGCTCGACCGCACAGAGCCTGGATGACTACATCCAGAAGCTGTCGCGGCGCGGCACGAGGCCAGACGAATGAACAAGTTCGCTTCGGGCCTCACACTTCCCGAGAAAGCGCCACGCACGACCTTGAAGACCGAAATCCTGTGGGGATGCGAGCTCGGTGGCAGCCCGCACTTTCCCAAGGACATGGCGGGCGTCCATGAGCGCTTCTATGCCAGCGACCCTAAACCCCTCGAGACCTTTCGCCTAGCGGTCGCAGAAGCCGTTGAACGCGTGCTGATCATGGACGATTACTTCCTGATGCCGGACAAGGGAAAGCCGGAAGACAGGCTGCTGACCATCCTGGGCTGGCTGCATCCCCAGCTTGTCGCCAGCGACATCCGGATTCTCACCAAGAAGCACGGGGAGATCGATGAGGAACTCATGCTGCAGCTCTTCCGAGACCGGGAAGAAGAGATCAATAACAGCCAGGCTCGACGCGGCAAGCGCTGCAGCATTCAGGTGAACACCCGTCTGCGGGAGGGTTTCAACTATGTCCACGACCGCTTTGCCATCGTCGATGACGAACTCTGGCACTTTGGCGCGACGGTTGGCGGCTTCCACGCCAGCGTCAACGCGACCAGCCGGGGGTGGCGTGCCGCAGATGCCGGGGCCATCGACTTCTTTGATCTGGCATGGCACATGTGCAAGGAAAAATGACGATGCAATGGATCCACGAACACAGTCCTCAGCGTGAAGCAGTTCAGGGGAATGATGGTTTCAAGACTCGGGACGACTTCCACGAGCTGATGGCCCGCGCCAGTGGCGATACGGCTCGATTGACCGACTTGGTGCTGCAGGATGCGGTGGCCTTGAGCGAGCGTCCAGAGATCGAGCAGTTGCGTCGGCTTGTGAAGCAACGCACTAGGCTTGATTTCGACCCGGACGTGTTGCTGACGGCTGCCTGCGCATGGGCACTCGAGAGCAGTCCGCACCTGGAAACCTGGAAGATCGTCAGAAGAATCGCGCGCCACTCCTGGCAGATCGAGCATGGATTGAGCGAGGCCATGGCTGCACGTGCGCAGATGGATCAGGGTGCCCGCAGGGCCTACGCAGATCTGGCGACGCAGCTGTTTACGGCGCTGGCGCGGGGAGACCTGCGCTCTGAATCGCAGCGCGGGAACGAGGCCCGCGATAGCGCCTTGTCGCACTGGCAAGCAGTCTCCTATCGCCTGGAGGAACTGTGGTGGGGTCTTCGCGGCGCCGACTTCATGATGTACGAAGAGGAGATGCGCGTTCTCGGTCTCCTGAGCGAGATCGCACCGCAGGAGTTCCAGAAGTTGATAGCTGGCTCGAACAATCCCTTTCTCGTGGAGGCGGCCCTGGTGAGTGCAGGAGTGGGCGCATTCAGCCCGCGCTTTGCCCAGTGGGCGGCATGCACCGCGGCCGCGCCGCTGGCCTTCATGCAGGATGGCCATTGGACCGGCTCGGTGTTGTTGCCATTGCTGCTGGTGCACGCACGCAACGAGCTGCTCCAGTCCAGCAGGTTGCCTGCCGCTCAGGAAGCCGGTGAAACCGAGATCGCCGCGCTCACGGCCCAGGTCACTGAGTTGATCGAGGCGGTGGTGGATGTTCTCGCCGGCCGGCAGGATGCGCGAGCGACATTTGCACGCTGGAGCACCTGGCTGATGCGCCAGGTGCTGCTTCAGAAGAACGAAGGGTTTGACGACATACGATCTCGAGCCTTCATCGACAATGCCCTGCTGCAAGCCATAGGCAAATTCATGCAGGGGCAAGAGCCCCAGGAAAGGCCGCAGCTGTCGATTTCCGCAGCGCCAGAGGACGCCGCCCCCTGGGAAGCCTGGTGCTATCGATGCGTGCTGTCGTCCTTCGCCCACGACGGCTTCATCGACACGCCGTCCTTCGCAGAATTCGCGAGGCAATGGCAACTCACTCCGGAGAACTGGCATGAGCGGGAGGGCAGGGATCTGCTCGCGCGGGCCCAACTCCATCTTCCCCGCGAAGATTTCCCAGGGTTGTCCGCGAACCTCCTTGTGTACCCTCTGGCCTCGAAAGAGGGTTTCGCTGCCGCTTGGCGGCTGCTGTGGGATCGGGCATCTTATCTTCGGGAGGTCCTTGAGTTCGGTTCTATCGACGCCAAAGCAAACACATATGCAGACCGCGCAGACGCGAGCGCCTTGTTGCTGCTGCTGGGGTGCATGGGCCTGGCCTGCTTCGACCAGGCGGGCGCACGCCTGGAGGCATCTTCGCGGCCGCCGAACGAGAAAGCGATCGAGGAAACAACAGAGGCGATGGTCGCAGGAACAGCCCAGGCAACAGCTAAGGAGATGGTCGATTTGCATACCTCACTGGCAGCGGGTGTCATCGAAGTACTGCACTTGGACGACACCCTCCAACGGGACAAATGGCAGGCGCTGTTGCAGCACATGGCGCTGCGTCGGATCTATTGGGACCAGCGCTACAGCGCCGGCCATCGCGCCGCCATCTTCGCTCGACAGCATGGGCCGACCATTCAGGACTACTTGGGCCAGCTGCAGGCAAATCCGGATGATCTGCTTGCCTTCCTGCACGCGTGCATGCTCAACAAGTTCGATGCCTCCGGACTGCGCAGTGAATTGAGCGATGCCCGCGTCGACCTACGTTCTTCCATGGATACACTCAGGCAGCTGCAGGATCTTCGCCCCCACAGATATCCCATCAATGGCGCAGCCGTGGAGATGATCAAGCCGCTGATGGGCCACAGCGCTTCCTAGCTGTTCGCTGGCAGCCTTGGAACCCCAAGCGGGCGAGAGTAGATCGCACGGCGAACTGGGGTCTGCTCAAACAGCGACAGGGCTCAGACTTTATTGCCTACCTTCTGGCCCCTCCGAGCTGCTTCCCTCGGTTGTCTCAGACTTCATGATGCCGACAAGCAACCCTCGCCCTGACCGTCCCATCGATGATCTTGTCTCAGACATTGTTGGCAAAGAACACTGGCTGTATTTCCAGCGGCCCGATCAGGAGGCGAGCTGGTCGTCGCCCGGAATCAGCAACTTCGTTGCGATGCCGTAGAGCGCAAGCATGCCCAGCACGTGCCCGATGGCGACGCCTGGTTCGCCCGATTCGATGCGAGCGATCGTCTGGACATGCACACCGAGCCGGGCGGCCGCTGCGGCTTGGCCTTCACCGGCATTGGTACGTGCCAGCTTGGCCGCCGCGCCCATGCGCTTGATCGCCTGAAGGGCGCCGCTGTCGATGTCCGCCGAGATGCGTTTGCCTTGGGCCATCGGGATATTGTCGCTGCACAATCTGCGCCATGCCTCGAACCTCGCCCGACCCTCGGCCCACGCCTTACTGGCTCTATCTCCTGGAATGCGAAGGCGGCGTGTACTACACGGGGATCGCGCTCGACGTGGAGCAGCGCTTCTTTCAGCATGTCTTCGGGCTGGGCGCCAAATTCACGCGCGCGCGTCCGCCGCTGCGCGTGCTTGCAGCCCGCGCATACCCCGACAAGGGCGCTGCATTGCGGGCGGAAATCAGGGTCAAGGCGCTGCCTCGCGCCCGGAAGCTTGCCTTCTTCGAGGACATGGCGTAGTTCGCGACCTGGCTCGCCGCATGAACTCAGCGCCCCTTGTCCTCCCAGTCCACCCAATCCACCGCATGGGTCTCCAGATACCGGCTGACGGCGGCGCCGAGGGTCGGAAAGAACGCCGTGTCCCCAAGCCGCGCGAAAAGTTCGAACCGCTTCAGCTTGTCCTTGACAGGGTCCTTCATCTCGGCAAAGCACAACTGGATGCCAGCCGCGTGCAAGGTGTCGATCAACTCGGCCAGCATGTCGGCGGAGGTCACGTCCACGCTGGTGACGGGTTCGGCCGCAACGACCAGCCAGCGCACGGGCGTCGGCGACGCAGCCATGGCGTCGGCCACCCGGTCGTGGAACAGCTCGGCATTGGCGAAGAACAGCGGCGCATCCCAGCGAAACAGGACCAGGCCGGGGATGAGGCGCGCGTCGGGATAGCGCGTGATGTCGTGGTAGCCCTTGACGCCGTCGGCGCGCCCCAGAACCGCGGAATAGGGGCGCCAGGCATCCCACAGGAATTCGATGACCGCAATCACGATGGCCAGGCCGATGCCCTCGATCGCGCCCAGCACGGCCACGCCGACGGTGCAGGCGATCGACAACCAGAACTCCCAGCGCTGGATGCGATAGATCCGCCGCAGGTCGGCGACCTCGATCAGGCCGATGGCCGATGCGATCACGACCGCGGCCAGTGCGCTGGCGGGCAGGTTTTTCAGCAGGTCCGGCACGGCCACCAGCAGCAGGGCAACAGCCAGCGCGCCGACGACGCCGGTCAACTGGGTCTTGGCACCTGCGGTCTCGGCCACGGGAGTGCGTGACGAACTGCTGCTGACGGCAAAGCCCTGAAAGAGTCCGGCCGCCAGGTTGGCGGCGCCGAGCGCCACCATCTCCTGGTTCGGGTCGACACAGGTGCGGGTCCGCGCCGCATAGACGCGAGAGAGCACGCTGGTGTCGGCGAACGAGACGAGCGCGACGGCGCAACCGCCGATCAGGACGGGGCCGATGTCGGCGGCCGTGAGCCACGGGATGCTGAATGCAGGCAGGCCTTGTGGCAGGGCACCGAGGACCGACACCCCATCGCGTGCCGCAAGGCCCAGCACGCCCACGGCGACGGTCGCTCCCACCACGGCGATCAGCGTGCCCGGCAAGCGCTTGCTGCCCTTGAGCAGCAGGATGACCGCCAGGGTGCCAGCGCCGACCATGAACGTGGTCCAGTGGGTCTTTCCATCCATCACCGACGTCGCGATGGCCTTCAGGTTGCCCAACGGTCCGTCGCCCTCGGCTGCAAAGCCGAAGAGCTTGGGCAGTTGGCTGATCAACACCGTCAGCGCGATGCCGTTCATGTAGCCGTAGCGAATCGGCTTGGAGAGAAGCTCGGTGACGAAGCCCAGGCGCGCGACGCCGGCGAGGATGCACACCGTCCCCGACACGATCGCCATCATGCCGGCCAGGGCGATCGCGCGATGCGGGTCGCCGCCGGACAGGGGAAGGACGACGGCCAGAATGATGGCCGCCAACGAGGAATCCGGGCCCAGCACCAGGATCCGGCTGGGTCCGAACACAGCATACGCGAGCAATGCAACGATGGTCGCGTAGAGGCCATGGATGCCGGGTACGCCCGACGCCTCCGCGTAGGCGATGCCGACGGGCACCAGCATCGTGGTCAGCACCAGTCCGGCAACGATGTCGCGCCGCAGCCACGCCACCTGGTACCCGCGCAGCGTGCGGAGTCCCGGCAGCCAGCGGCGCCACCCGGTCTCATCGGCGGCCTTCGCCCGCCGCGCAATGCGGCCCGGTTCCGGCAGGGGGGACGAAGGATCCAGATTGCTCATAAGCGCTGGCCACCTGGTGGACAGTGCAGATGCGCACAAGGAAAGGCAAGCGGGAAGATACGGGTGTTGACGTTGGCCGCGTCGACGGGGTCTGATGATGGTGGAACTATCACTCCCGCGCTAAGCTCAACCCTGTATGTCAACAGTGGGCAAGGTCCGGGTCGTTTTTGTTTCGAAGCGAAACTCACTTCGAAGCGTTCTTGCACATGCATGTCTCGAACACATAGGCGGTGACCGGTATGCGGCCCTGTCGTGCGGCTCTCCAAAGTACCTTGCCAGCGAAATTCATCCTGCTGCGCTGGGTGCGCTGGCGAGCGCCCGGATGCGACCGCCTCCCGGAATTCCGACAAGTTGGGAGAAGTTGAAGGAACAGGGGGCCGCAAGAGCCACGTTCATCATCACGCTCGACGACGAGACCATGGGGGAACAGCCGGCGTGGCCGGGGCAGCCGGATACCGCGCTGTGGTCGATGCCGGACGTTGCCGCATTGGAAGACCCGGAAAAGACGGCCTACGGTGCGATCCAGGCCCTCCACGCGCTGCGTCGCAGACTCGAGTTGTTCGTCAACCTGCCGCTGGCCAAGGGCGACCGGGCGTCTCTGCGGGCCGATGTCCGGGATTTGGGAACCATGCGATAGCACCATCGCTGAATCAGGTCGATCCGAACCCCGGCGGCACCGTGAAGCCGCCCAGGGCTTCTTCGAGCGGAGCCGCCTGCGCCGGTCGATGACGCTCAGGTGCTCGCTGTGCCGCATGTTCAGTGCTCGCATGCGGCGGGCGAGACAGCTGCCGGGCTCGGATGCGGCGCCTGCATCGACCATCTGCTGTACGAGTTCGGCCGGTCGGCGAGATGGGACAGCTGCATCTTCATCCAAGCTGGGCGCCAGCAGAACTGGTGGTTGCCCATGGGTCCTGTGCAGATTTCTCTGCACAGGCGAATCACGAGTCCCCCCATTGCAGAACGAGCGTGGTCACGAGCTTCTTCACCATGGTCCGCGTGTCGGACCAGTCCATGGTCCGCGTCATGCAGGGAAACACGATCATCCCGTGCACGGCGGCCATCAGCATGTCGGCGGCCAGGCGCGGCGGCATGGGCGGCTGGGCGAGCGTGTCGAAGTAAGCCTCGACCGTCTCGTAGTAGAGGCGCAAACTGTCCTCGACCACCGGCGACCGGCCGAACGGAAGGCTTCCCGCCGGCGACGGCGCGGGCGTATGCGTCGAGGCGGCGGGGAAGATGATCAGGAACTCTTCCATGTGATTCAGCCAGTAGTCGGCGGTGCCCATGAAGAGCTTCTCGACGCGCCTGGCGGGGCTTCGCGTGTGCGCGATCAGTTGCCGCAGCTGCTGCGTCGCCGCGTGCATGTCATGAGCGCGGATCTGGAAGAAGAGGTCCTGCTGGTCGGCGAAATACTGATAGATCGCGCCTGGCGCATAGCCCGCCGCGGCGGCTATTCGCCGCAGCGATACGCCGGAGGGATCGTCTTCTTCCGCGAACAGCTTTCGCCCGGCGGCAATGAAGGCTTCCCTGACCTTGGCCTTGTCCTCGGGGGAGCGCGCTCGGCTGAGGACTTCGTTCTGGGGGTGGCGGAATGACATGGATTCTCGGAAGTGAGAGGGCGTGTGGCCGGCTTGCCGGAAAAAGTATAGGTGGCACGCCACCCGCAGCGGTGCGCCGAGGCCGTGCGGTGTCTCGGGTAAATCCCGATAATAAATAAACACGTTCAATTAAAATGTGTCCATGATGAACCATGCTTCCTCCCAGTCGGACAGGACATGCTGCTGCGCAGTCGCCCCGCCGCCCGAGCCGGTGCGGCCGGCGCCTGTCAGCGGCGCCTTCGATCTGATCGATCACTTCGGCCGTGCGGTGAACGAGCGCAGCTACGGCGATCGCCATCTTCTGTTGTTCTTCGGCTTCACCCACTGCGCGGTCGTTTGCCCCCGCGAGCTGGCAAAGCTCGAACGCGCGCTGGGGCTGCTGGGGCCGCTCGCCTCGGCCATCCAGCCGCTCTATGTCACCGTCGATCCGGCACGCGACGATCCCGGGGCGATGCAGCGCTATCTGTCGCAGTTCGGCGCGGGCTTCATCGGCCTCACCGGCACGGCCGAACAGGTCGAGGCGGCGAAGAAATCTTTTCGCGTGTTCGCGGAGCCGGTCCAGGACGCCGCGGCCCCGGGCGGCTATGCCGTGCCGCACACGGCCTTTGCCTATTTCATGGCGCCGGGCGGGCGCTACAAGGCGCATTTCTCCGATTCGCTCGATGCCGAGATGGTGGCGCAACGGATGCGCCGTCATCTGGGTTGAGGGCAGGCCGGCAATCCGCATGAATCGGGAGTGGCGACATGAACGATGACGCAAACCTCGGAGTTCTCGACGATCGGCAGGCAGGCCATCTGCGGCACTTCGCCAACCTGTCGCGGCAGCCCGTCAACGACTGGTCCCTGATGCAGGGCCGCGGCACGGGGCAGGACGATTTTGGCGGCTATCGCTTCCAGCTTGCCTACATGGCCTACGCGATGGCGCTGGCGCACCGGCATCGCCTGCCCGCGGCGCCCGGGGTCTTCAAGCCGGTGTTCGAGCGCTTCATGGAGAAGATGCTCCTGCCGGAAGTCTGGATGTACTGGGCGCGCGTGAGCCGGGGCGGGAGCGTGTTCAACATGCACCTGGCCGACCAATTGAGCGAGGACTGGAATCCGGTCGGGCGCGACAACATCATGTACAGCGCGTACGTGCAGTCCATGGCCTCGCTCTACAACTACCTGTTCGACGACGATCGCTACGCGGCGCCGGGCGCGCTGACCTTCAAGTACTGGTCCTTCTTCTGGGGCGGAAAGGAGCGCCGCTTCGAGTACGACCAGAACAGCCTCAACGAACACATCTACTGGCAGATGGTCGAGAGTGGCTACCTGGGCGTCGCGTGCGAGCCGAACTGCGTGTTCCAGATCTGCAATCAGCCGGCCATCCTCGGCTTTCGCATGCACGACCTGGTGAATGGCGGGTCCATCGCCGCCGAAGTGACCGACGCGTACCAGAAGGCATGGGCCCGGTTCGGCCGTCTGGGCTCCAACGGCCACTACAACATGATGATGGCGCAGGACACCCAGGCCGTCCGCGAGAACCTGGGACCCTCTCCATGGGTCGATGCCTGGTGCGGCACGCTGATGAACATGTGGAACCGCGACTTCGTCCACGCGCACTACCCGTCGCAGATCCGCGGCTGGTTGATGGAAGGCACGAACGGCGCCTTGTCGGTCAGGTCGGCGGTGCGCCCCGAGGTCATGGGGCAGAAGGTCGTCAGCGACGATTCCGATTTCGGCTGGGCCGCAACCTGGGCTTCCGAGATGGGCGACTCAGACACGCTCCAGGGCCTGCTGACCCACGCCGAACGCTTCATGGGGCCCGCCTGGCGCAATGGCGGGTTCTATTTTCCCCGCAACGACACGACGGAAGATGCCCAAGGGAACCGCACGCTCGTGGAGCCGATGACCGGCAATGTCCTGCTCGGCTACGCAAGTCTCAATGTGCCGAATGGACTGTGGAGGCTTTACAACGAGCCGTGGGATGCGAACCATCACACCAACCCGGCGCTTGTTCGTGTCGACGAAGGCGTCGATGTGCTGCAGGCTCGTTTCGATGAAGCCTCGCTCCAGCTGCGGTTCACGCTGAGGCCTTGCGCCGCAGGCCGGCACCTGGGCTCGAAGGTCGTTGTCGGAAGGATGTCCGGTCGTGGCGCATGGACCCTCCAGTGCGGCGGCGGCATTGTCGCGCGAGGCGTGGAGGGCCGCGTGGAGCTGTCGAGCGGAGGTCTCGGCGTTCAAGCGACGAAGGACGGGGTGGAACTTTCGACTCCGCCGGACGGTTCGTCGTTCGTGATGCAGTTTGAAGACGCCTAGAAACCGCCCGAGGCGGGTGCATGGCGCTCGCGGCCGAGGGACTGGCCGACAAGGAGATCGATTCGAATCCCGCCGCCCATGCATCCCAAGAGAAATACGCGATTGACCGGCTGCGCCGGCGCCTGAAATTCGCTAGGCTCTGCTGGCGAGCGATCCCATCGAGCGCGGAGACAACGCGATGAGCCAGGGCGCATCTCTTCGTCTGCATGTGCCGGAGCCCACCGGGCGGCCGGGGCACGAGACCGATTTTTCCTACCTCCACCTGTCGCGTGCCGGCGAGGTGCGAAAACCGCCGATCGACGCATCGCCGGCCGACACCAGCGACCTGGCCTACACGCTGGTGCGCGTGCTCGACGACGAGGGCCGCGCCGTCGGCCCGTGGGCGCCGGAAGCTGACCCCGAACTGCTGCGCCGCGGCCTGCGCGCGATGATGAAGACGCGCGCCTTCGATGCCCGCATGCTGATCGCGCAGCGGCAGAAGAAGATCTCGTTCTACATCCAGTGCCTCGGCGAGGAGGCCATCGCCACCGGCCACGCGCTGGTGCTGCAGCAGGGCGACATGTGCTTTCCCACCTACCGCCAGCAGGGCCTGCTGCTGGCGCGCGACGATGTGACGCTGCTGGAACTGACCTGCGAGCTGATGTCCAACGAGCGCGACCCGCTCAAGGGGCGGCAACTGCCGGTGTGCTATTCGATGAAGCGGGCCGGCTTCTTCTCGATCTCGGGCAACCTGGCCACGCAGTTCATCCAGGCGGTGGGCTGGGGCATGGCCTCGGCGATCAAGGGCGACACGCGCATCGCCTCGGGATGGATCGGCGACGGCGCCACCGCCGAGTCCGACTTCCACACGGCGCTGACCTTCGCACACGTCTACCGCGCGCCGGTGATCCTCAACGTGGTCAACAACCAGTGGGCGATCTCGACCTTCCAGGCCATCGCGGGCGGGGAGGCCACCACCTTCGCGGCGCGCGGCGTCGGCTGCGGCATCGCCTCGCTGCGCGTCGACGGCAACGACTTCCTCGCGGTGCTGGCGGCCTCGCGCTGGGCGGCCCAGCGCGCCCGCAGCAACCTCGGGCCGACGCTGATCGAATGGGTCACCTACCGCGCCGGCGCGCATTCGACCTCGGACGATCCGTCGCGGTACCGGCCGGCCGACGACTGGGCGCATTTCCCGTTGGGCGATCCGATCCCGCGCCTGGCGCAGCACCTGACGGCGATCGGCGCCTGGTCGCCGCAGGAGCATGCGCAGACGCAGGCCGACATGGAGGCGCAGGTGAACACCGCGCTGAAGGAGGCCGAGCGCTTCGGCTCCATGGCCGACGGCCATGTCGCCGGCGCCGCAACCATGTTCGAGGACGTCTACAAGGACATGCCCGAACACTTGAAGCGGCAGCGCGAACAGCTGTCGTCGGAGGGATGACGACCATGGCCTCGATGACCATGATCCAGGCCCTGCGCTCCGCCATGGACGTGATGCTCGAGCGCGACGACAACGTGATCATCTACGGCCAGGACGTGGGTTACTTCGGCGGCGTGTTCCGCTGCACCGAAGGCCTGCAGGCCAAGTACGGCCGCTCGCGCGTGTTCGATGCGCCGATCAACGAGGGCGGCATCGTCGGCTCGGCCATCGGCATGGGCGCCTACGGCTTGCGTCCGGTGGTGGAAGTGCAATTCGCCGACTACGTCTATCCGGCCTACGACCAGATCGTGTCCGAGGCGGCGCGTCTGCGCTATCGCTCGGCGGGCGATTTCACCGCGCCGATCACCATCCGCATGCCCTGCGGCGGCGGCATCTACGGTGGCCAGACGCACAGCCAGAGCCCGGAGGTGCTGTTCACGCACGTCTGTGGGCTGCGCACGGTGATGCCCTCCAATCCGCGCGATGCCAAGGGCCTCCTGATCGCCTCGATCGAGAACGACGACCCCGTCATCTTCCTCGAGCCGAAGCGGCTGTACAACGGCCCCTTCGACGGCCACCACGACCGGCCGCTGGTGTCCTGGTCGGCCCATCCGCTGGGCGAGGTGCCCGAGGGCTACTACACGGTGCCGCTGGAGTCGGCCACCGTGTTCCGCCCCGGCGCCGACCTGACGGTGATCACCTACGGCACCATGGTCTTCGTCTCGGAAGCGGCCGCGCAAGAGACCGGCATCGATGCCGAGATCATCGACCTGCGCAGCCTGTGGCCGCTGGACCTGGAGACGCTCGTCGCCTCGGTGAAGAAGACCGGCCGCTGCGTGATCGTGCACGAGGCCACGCGAACCAGCGGCTTCGGCGCCGAGCTGGCGGCGCTGGTGCAGGAGCATTGCTTCCACCACCTGGAAGCGCCGATCGGGCGCGTGGCCGGCTGGGACACGCCCTATCCGCATGCGCAGGAGTGGGCCTACTTCCCGGGCCCGGCGCGCGTCGGCGCGGCTTTCCGCCGCGCCATGGAGAACTGAATGGGCACGCACACGATCAAGGTGCCGGACCTCGGCGAAGGCATCGCCGAGGTGGAGCTGGTGGCATGGCGGGTCCAGCCCGGCGACATGGTGGCCGAAGACCAGGTGCTGGCCGACGTGATGACCGACAAGGCCACCGTCGAGATTCCCTCGCCGGTCGCGGGCCGGGTGCTCGCGCTCGGCGGCGAAGTGGGGCGGCAGATCGCGGTGGGCGCGGAGCTGATCCGGATCGACGTGGCGGCCGGCGGCGAGGCGGAGGGGGCGGTGTCGGCCGCGCCCGCACGCGCGCCGGCGCAGGTGCTGGCGCCTGCAGCGGCACCGGCCGAGCGCGCGCGCCTGTCGGGCGGCAAGCCGCTCGCCTCGCCCGCGGTGCGCCATCGGGCCGCGGTCCTCGGCATTGATCTTCAGCAGGTGCCGGGCAGCGCCGCGGACGGCCGCATCCTGCACGAGGACCTCGATGCCTGGCTGGTCCGGCGGCCCGGTCCGCAGGCGCCGCGCGCCGCGCCCTACGCAGAGCGCAACGACGAGGAGGCCGTGCCCGTGACCGGCGTGCGCCGCCGCATCGCGCAGCGCATGCAGGATGCGATGCGCCGCATCCCGCACTTCACCTACGTCGAGGAGGTCGACGTGACCGAGCTGGAGCTGCTGCGCGCGCGGATCAACGAACGCTGGGGCGGCGAGCGGGCGCACCTGACGCTGCTGCCGCTGCTGGTGCGTGCGGTCGTGCTGGCGGTGCCGCGCTTCCCGCAGATCAATGCCCGCTTCGACGACGAGGCAGGCGTGCTCACGCGTCACGGCGCGGTGCATGTCGGCATCGCGACCCAGACCGCGGCCGGCCTCATGGTGCCGGTGCTGCGCCACGCGGAGGCACGCGACCTCTGGTCCAGCGCCACCGAGATCGCCCGCCTGGCCGATGCCGCGCGCGCGGGCCGGGCCACGCGCGACGAACTCAGCGGCTCGACCCTCACCGTCACCAGCCTCGGCGCGCTGGGCGGCATCGCCTCCACGCCGATCATCAACGCGCCCGAGGTGGCGATCGTCGGCGTCAACCGCATCGTGCAGCGCCCCGTGATGCTGGGCGGCGCGGTGGTCGCGCGCCGCATGATGAACCTGTCCTCCTCCTTCGACCACCGCGTGGTCGACGGCCAGCTTGCGGCCGAGTTCGTGCAGGCCGTGCGAGCTTCGCTCGAATGCCCGGCTTTGCTTTTTGTCGAGTAGCGGGTGTTTGAAAGGGACTGTCCACGGACAGTGACTGGGGATTCAGCGCCTCCGCAGAAGTCCTCATGGATGAGTTCAGGATCGTGATCCACACTTGCCGAGGTCAGGCGGCGCACAGGTTCGGCTTGGATACTGCAGATACAGCGTCCGCGGACCTGCATGACTTCTTCTTCCTCTTGGTCTTCAGCTATCCTCTCGCACCCGACACGCGTAGCGATTTCCTATACATCTACCGAGCTACATGCGTGCTTGCGCGAAAGGGAGAGACAGATGCGCTTGATCTTCATCGAACTTCTGGTGGCCTTGGTGCTGCTGCCCCTGAGCGGCCTGTTCTGGTGGTGGGCTTTCGGCCTCGGCGGCTGGGCGCTGGCCGGTTTTCTGGTCTTCGCCGGTGGCGCTCTGTATCTTGTGCTGCGGGGCGTCCGCTCCGCCAAGGACCAACTCGGTCACCCCAGCGACGCCGAAGAGCAGTAGGCTCCTCCGCATCAGGCGCTGCGCCTGGACGCACCGCCTTCTTTGCGAGCCTGCAGGCTTGCATGCTGCCCTGCAGCTTCCCGCCGGGCCCCTGCGCATTCAAGTCCCTGCGCATTCACATGCCCCATCCGGCCCATCGGGTTCTTAATTATTTTTTCTAATTGGCTGCACCGATCACCAGATTGGGGCTGGGATTCCCACGGCCAGGATGCGGATCGTGCGGCGATACAAACAGTGTCATTTAGAAAATGACAATCCCTATTGCCAGGACAACAAGCGATCGCTATCCCCCGAATTGATCGCAATTAACCTGAAGTCGTTCATTGATTTCGCGGGCACGCGTCGCACGGTCTTGGTGCTTCCGGCGGCGCAGGGCCGGGAATTCGGAGTAGTTCGAAAAACCTACCAGTAATTCAAAAGCACACTGGGGTTCTCGGGTTGGGGTATTCCTGCGGCGGTGCCCCATGCCCGGATCGGACCTGCCAGAGGTCCTTTCGCTGGGGAGCCGTCTGCTGGCTCGCACAAAAACACAATTATTTACAAAACGCTACGCAATATCAAAAACCCTAAATAGCCGGCTTTCGTGGCTTGAAAGCCACGATCTCCCTGTTCGTTGGGGTAATTAATAAGTCGCAATTTCAATCGCAAAAACGGCTGTGCCCAATGGGCCTGAAGGGACCCCATTTCCCAGTGAAAACAGGCTCTTTCCGGCTGTGATCGAAGATAACCATGTGCTCGGCATGGTTGCGCCACGAATAGACACGATTTTTGCGTCTTTTCGACGAAAAAATGATGCGGCGCAGGCAGCGACAATTCCCTTTTCGGCAGCCTGTCGATAAATCGCAGCCCCTTTTGGCGAAGCGCTGCAGCAAAAAGTTCTGGCCCGATTCAATCGGGCTCGACCTTTGCATATGAATCACGGTTGTCGAGAAAACCAGTTTTGCAATGGAGATCAATTTGACACGCTACGTGTACCTGATGGGGTGGAGCGCCGCCCTGGCCGGCGCATTGTTGCTCCAGGGCTGCGCACCGGGCTTCGGCTCGATGGCGGCTTACGAGCCCGACCAGACGCCGCCGCCGGCCATGACGGCCGACGGCGCGCCGGAAGGAGCGATCACGCCCATCTCGCCGGGCCTCATCCGCACCATGGCGGAATCGCAGCCGACTGCGATTCCGCCCGACGTGAAGGCCCTGTTCGGCGAAGCCCCCGTCTACACCATCGGCCCGAGCGACGTCGTGGGCGTCATCGTCTACGACCATCCGGAGCTGCTGCCCAACGCCGGTGCCGTGATCACCCAGCAGGTGGACCCCACGGGCATCAGCGTGGCGCCGGGCTTCATCGTCGACGCCACCGGACAGATCAGCTTCCCGTACATCGGCCGTGTCCGACTGCAGGGGCTGACCGAGATCGAGGCCTCCGACCTCATCGCCAAGCGCATCGCCCGCTACATCAAGGACCCGCAGGTGACGGTGCGCATCCAGTCCTTCAGAAGCCGCCGTGCCTTCGTGGAAGGCGAAGTGCGCACGCCGGGACTGCAGCTCTTCACCGATGTTCCGATGACGCTGGCCGAAGCGCTCAACCGCGCCGGCGGCATCACGTCCAATGGCGACCGTTCGTTCGTCACGCTGACGCGCGGCGACAGGACCACGCTCATCGACCTGACGCGTCTTCAGGACCTGGGCAGCGGCGCCGGCAGCATCCCGCTGCAGAACGGCGACGTGGTCCAGGTGCGCAACCGGGACGAGAGCAAGGTGGTCGTGATGGGCGAGGTCCTGCGCCCCTCGGCGCTGCCCATGCACAACGGCAGGCTCAGTCTCAACGAGGCCCTGGGCGAGGCCGGCAGTGCCAGCCTGGGCACCGCCAACACCGGCCAGATCTACGTCGTCCGCAACAACGCGAAGGGCGCGCCGGCCGTCTTTCACCTGAACGCCAGGAACCCCGCCGCATTGGCACTGGCCGACCGCTTTCCCCTGCAACCGCGAGACGTCGTCTACATCGACTCCGTGCCGCTCGTCAGCTGGAACCGCGTGGCCAGCCTGATCCTGCCTGCCGCCCAGGTGCTCGATATCGGCGACCGCGTCTACATGAACCACCGATGAAATCCGTGCTGACAGTCTGCATCGGCAACATCTGCCGAAGCCCGATGGCGGAAGGCCTGCTGGCGGCGGGATTGCCGCACCTTCGCGTGATCTCCGCGGGCACCGGCGCGCTCGTCGGCCAGCCGGCCGACGCCACGGCCCGGAAGCTCATGCAAAAGCGCGGCATCGACATTTCGGGCCACGTCGCACAACAGGTGAGCCAGATGCTGTGCCGCCAGGCCGACCTGATCCTGGTGATGGACCTGGCGCAGCGCCGCCACCTCGAGTCGACCTACCCCTTCGTGCGCGGCAAGGTCTTTCGCATTGCCGATACCACCGCGCAGGACGTGCCCGATCCCTACAGAAAAGACGAAGCGGACTTCGAGCACGCCCTGGCCCTGATCGACGCCGGTGCCCGGACATGGATCGACCGCATTCTGAAAATCACAAAACCCGAGCACCAACCGACATGAATGCATCCCAGCAAGCCGCCCTACCGATGCAAGCGCTGGAAGAGGAGGACGACGGCATCAATCTGACCGAGTACTGGGACATCCTGGTCGACAACCGCTGGCTTGTCGCGGCCGTCGCGACCGTTGCCTTGCTCCTGGGCGCGGCCTATGCCTTTCTTGGCAAGCCCATCTACGAAGCCAATCTGGCCGTGCAGGTGGAGGATTCCGGCAACTCCGCGGGGAGCTTCCTGGGCGATGCCGCCTCCTCCCTGCTGAGCGTGAAAACGCCGGCAGCGGGCGAGATCGAAATCCTTCGCTCCCGCGCCATCCTCGGCAAGGCGGTGGAGAACACGAAGCTGTACATCAGCGCCCGGCCCAGGTACGCGCCCATCGTGGGCAGTTGGCTTTCCCGCCGCGCCACCGAGCTGTCGGAGCCGGGCTTCATGGGGCTTTCGGGCTACGTGACGGGCACCGAGAGCATCCTCGTCCCCCGGTTCGACGTTCCGCCCGATTTCGAGGAGAAGCCGTTCACGCTGACCCTCGGCACCGACGGCCAATACACGCTGAGCCACCCCGACATCGAAACGCCGATGAAAGGCGCCGTCGGCACCTTGCTCGTCGCGAACATTCCGAACGTTTCCAACGGAAGCCTGAGCCTGCTGGTCAGCAGCATCAGCGCCAGGCCCGGTGCGCAGTTCCAGCTCGTCCGGTCTTCGACCCAGCAGACGCTCCTGACGCTGCAGGACAACCTGAAGGTCGTCGAGAAGGGCAAGCAGTCGGGCGTGCTCGACGTCAGCTGGAAAAGCCCGGACGCGGAAAAGCTGACGCAGCTGCTCAACGAAGTCGGCCGTCTCTATGTGCGCCAGAACATGGAGCGAAAGGCTGCCGAAGCCGAAAAGACGCTGGGCTTCCTCGACACCACGCTGCCGCAGTTCAAGAAGCAGCTGGAGCAGTCCGAAGATACCTACAACCGCTATAGAAACCAGAACGGCACCGTCAGTCTCGACGACGAGGCGAAGAACGCCCTGACCCAGACCGTCGACCTGCAATCCAAGCTGCTGGAAGCGGAGCAGAAGCGGCGCGAGCTCGCCGCCCGTTTCACCGACGAGCATCCGGGCCTCCAGACCCTGGACACCCAGGTGGCGGCATGGAAGGGCGCGATCGCAACCATCGATGCGCGCATCCGGAAGATGCCGGAGCTGCAGCAGAACACCGTGCGCATGCAGCGCGACATCAAGGTGAACACGGACCTCTATGTGTCGCTGCTCAACAGCTCGCTGCAGATGCGGCTGGCCAAGGAGGGCAAGGTCGGAAACGTTCGCCTGCTGGACGAGGCCATCGTTCCGGAAGAGCCGGTCTGGCCCAAGCGGCCGCTGGTCATCGTCCTCGCGGCGATTCTGGGACTGGCCGCCGGCATCGCAGCCGCGGTGGCCAGAAGCTCGTTCTTCGGCGGCATCCGCAATCCGGGCGAAATCGAAACCCACACCGGGCTCAACGTCTACAGCAGCATTCCCCTGAGTGCGATCCAGCGGACGATCGACAGGAACATCGAGAACAAGGCCGCCGGCCTGCACGTGCTGGCGAGCCTGCACTCCGAGGATCCGGCGGTGGAAAGCCTGCGCAGCCTGCGGACCGCGCTGCAGTTCGCCATGCTGGAAGCGACCAACAACCGCCTCCTCATTTCCGGTGCGACCCCGGGCGTGGGCAAGACGTTCATTTCGGTCAACTTCGCAGCCATTACCGCCGCAACCGGAAAACGGGTGCTCCTGATCGATGCGGATTTGCGAAAAGGCCGTGTCAATCAGTTCTTTTCAATACCCCGTTCCTCCGGATTGTCGGAATTGATCGCCGGTACGCTCAGTTTCGAGCAGGCTATTCGCCCGTCGGTGCTGCCACATCTGGATGTAATAACTACCGGTGTACTTCCGCCCAATCCGGCTGAACTTCTCACGAGCGATTCATTTGCTCATGTACTGGAAAAGTTATCCCCGAAATACGACCTCGTGATTGTCGATACGGCGCCTGTTCTCGTGGCGGCGGACACCGCCTCCGTCGCCCCGCTGGCCAGCACCTTGCTTCTGGTCGCACGCGCCGAAAAGACCCAGCTTGGTGAATTGAACGAGAGCGTCAGAAGACTTGCGCATGCAGGCCGCTCGGTCAATGGCGTTATTCTGAATGCTATAGACCTCACGCGGCGCCACGCCGGAAGCGGAGGCTATAAATATGGCGCTTACCGTTACTTACAATATACATACAAAACCAACAGGGATTCCACCTAGCCCGTGAAAAATGGAGTTAAATTCAATTTCATGCGCTTGGTATTTTGCCGGCGCATCGAATAAGAACTCAAATTGTATTTCGAGTAACTAGGTATTACAAATGAAGATTGATTCATTTGTACTACGTCAAAAAAGTAGTTTGGCCGCGCAATAGTTTCTGCACTGCAGATCCTACGAGGCATTTGTGCGGGTCGTGTCGGCCAAAAAATCAAGGCCATAACCGAAGAGGTGCAGGCTTTTGCTTGCATGAGGAAAGGTGCGCCAGAAATGAAAGTCCTTCGGAGAGAAATTTTGTCTCGCTTCAGATATGGATGGAGAAAATCATGAGAAACCTCCGCCCCGAAGAGTCACTGGTCCCGCAAGGCTGGGACGGCTCGGAAATCAATGGCGAAATGCCGCGCGAGAGTGCGCAGAACCATGTTCGCCATCCGGCGATGCTTCAAGTTGCAAAAAGATCGGTGGACATTGCCGTTGCACTGTTCTTTTTCATCGCCTTCGGCTGGCTCTTCGTTCTGATCGGGATCTGCGTCCTGGTCGGTTCCGGTGCGCCCGTCCTGTATTCCCAGCCACGCTACGGAAAGGGGGGAAGGGTATTCCGGTTCTATAAATTCCGTTCGATGATGCCGAATTCCGCGCAGATCCTCGAGGAGCATCTCAAGAACAATCCCGTGGCGCGCCAGCAATGGGACGAATACCAAAAACTCGAAGACGATCCGCGGATCACCCGCTTCGGCAAGTTCATCCGGAAGACAAGCCTCGACGAGCTGCCGCAGTTCTGGAACGTGCTGACCGGCGACATGAGCCTGATCGGCCCCCGGCCCTGCATGCTCGAGCAAAAAAGCCTCTACGGCCAGGATTGGTCCCACTATTGCGCCGTGCGGCCGGGGATCACGGGGCTGTGGCAGGTCAGTGGCCGCAATCAATTGAGCTACAACGCGCGCGTCGCGTTGGACGTGAGGTACGTCGAAACCCTTTCCGTGGGGAAGGACGTCGACATCTTCTTCAGGACCATCTGGGTGGTTGCCATCGGTCACGGGTCACGATGAATTTCGCTGCGCCCGTGGTGTTCGGCCTCAGCCGAACCGGCCGATGACAAGGAATAAATAGAACATCAGCGACAGAAAGCGGCCGGCGTTTGCGTCCCACACGATTTTGGTGGTGGGGAGGACGAGTTTTTGCTTTCGAAATGTTCGAATTGGAATCCCTATGCTGATGAATCCAGCCATCCCGGGAAGGCCGCCGAGAAAAAGAAGCGGTCGGCGCTTCAATCAATACTCGATCGCCGGAATCCTGATCGTGTTCGTCTACGCGATCATCTATATCTTCTTCAGGAACGCGCTGCCCGAGAAGTGGAGCGTCGACTCGGCGAAGATCATCGAAATTCTCAATTACGGCGGGGCCGGCGGCGACCTGGACAACTCGTTCGCGGTCACCGCGGCCTTGTTCGGCCTCATCGGGGTGGACAACCTGGATGTCTTCACCTGCATCGTGAGCGCGATATTCCTGATGTTCGCCACCCATGGAATTCGGCGGGCAGGCGATTTCTTCTCCAGGCTGCTGCTGATCGCGCCCTGCATCATGCTGAACATGTTTGCGCCTTCCAAGGAAACGGTCGTGCTCATCATGACGATGCTCATCACCGTTTCGGCCATTTATTTCCAAACCTCGAAGGCGTTTACTTTCTGGGTCTTTCTCCTGCTGTATGCGGTTTACGGGGTATTTGTCCGGCAGTATTACCTGCTGATCGTCGGGGTATTTTTCATCGTCTATTTCCTTTGGCGCCGGCCGCTCAAATACCACCTGCTGGCCGCGGTCGTGGTGGTCGGGGCGATCCTGGCCGCGCCATCGAGCGTCCTGCAAACCCTCCAGTCGCCGCGAGACACCTCGAATGCGTACGCCGAGCAGATCGGCAGCGACAACAGAACTGCCTTTACCAACATCGCGTCCCCCGGCAACGGCGTCGGATTCCTGGTCAATTACGGCTACGCCGCCACGGTATTGATCACGCCGGTTCTTTATTTCCAGACGGCGAGCGACGTGTTCATGCAATTGATGATCGCGACCATGCTGTTCATCCTGTACAAGGCCCGGCGAAGATCGAGGCGTGCGGGGCATGACCGGTTCGAATTGAGGTTTTTTGCCAGCCTGTTCGTCGCGCACATCCTCGTGCAATTGATATTCGAACCGGATCTCGGGAGTTTCACCAGGCATTTGACCTCGGTCATTCTCTACATCATCGCCATCAAAGTTTCCGAGAACAAACCAGTCTCAAGATGAAAAAAATCCTGATTTGCGCAGTGCCGTTCAGCGACAACCTGGGGGATGGGGTCATTGCGGCGTCTCTGGCCCACATTGCCGGCCTGAAGTATCCGGGTGCCAGGGTGGAATTCCTCGATATCGCCGGACGCCTCACCTTCGACGAGGCCAACCTGCGGGGAGGCGGTGCGTTCGGCCTCTTCCAGAAGCTGCCGTCGCTGCTGCGCTCGGCCATCGTTTTCGCGTACTGCCTGAAGAACTACGTCCTGAGCTGGCGCAAGAACTGGCAGGCCGCCATCGGCGATGCGGACCTGGTCATCGTCGGCGGTGGGCAGCTGTTTTGCGACGTGGCCTTAAATTTTCCCGCCAAGCTGTTTCTTCTGAGCAGGCTGCTTCGTGGAAAGAGGGTGGCCGTGGTCTCGGTCGGCGTCACGGCCAAGTGGTCTTTCTGGGGAAGGCTGCTCGTCGGGAAATTCCTGAAGAACGCCGCGCCCGTGTTCCATGCCACGCGCGATGCGGAATCGGCGAGCAATCTGCATGCCTTCTTCAAAGTCCCGCGCTCCAGCATCCAGGTCGTTCCCGATCCGGCGCTGATTTGCGCGAGCGCATTTTCGGAAGAGATCGCACCCGAGAAAAGGTGGGACGTCGGCATCTGCGTCAGCAGTCTCGATGCCCTGGTCATGAATTCCGAATACGGAAGCACGAGCTCCGGCAGCTCCGCCGAGTTTTTCTCGAAGCTGGCCGATGCCTTGCAAGCGGAGGGCGCGCGGGTTCTGTATTTCACGAACGGCGCGTCGGAAGACAACAGGGTTCTGGCTGAAATCTCGTCGCGCGCAGCCGCTCCGGCGTCTTCGTTTCTCGTTCCGAAGCGTCCGGACGATCTCGTTGCGCTGATCAGCGCCTGCTCCTGCATCGCGGCGCACAGGTTGCACGCAAACATCGTGGCATACAGCCTGAACATCCCGTCCATCGGGATGAACTGGGACAAGAAGGTCGAGTCCTTTTTCGAACTGACGGGCCGGACACAGTATTTGTTCGGCTTGTCCCCCCGCCTGGAGGAATTGAAGACCTCCGTGCTGGCGCTGCTCCATGAAAAAAATACCGATCGCAAGAGGCTGGAGGAGCTGAAAAGCGAAGTCATCGCCGGAACCCATGCATTGATCTGATGGATGAACACCGATGAAAGTACTGCACGTTGCCGAAACGCTCAAAGGCGGGCTGGAAACCTACCTCCGCATCGTCTCGAATTTCCAGAAGAATTCGCCGGAACTCAGCCAGGTGAAATTCATACTGCCCGGCAGGGTCGACTGGCTCGATCCCGAGAGCGTCCACGTCGTGCCCACGGCCCGCAGCCCGCTGTCCCTGCTGGGCTACGCCGCCCGGGTCAAGAAGATCATCGCGCTGGAACGTCCGTCCGTCCTTCATCTGCACAGCTCGATTGCCGGGGGGATCGTTCGCTCCATGGCGCTGCTCGGCCAGATACCCGGCGAGGTCAAGATCGTCTATTGCTCTCACGGCTGGGCATTCGACCAGGCTGCGTCTCCACACAAGAAATTGATCTACCGGTGGATCGAGAGACTGCTTTCCCGGCGGAGCGACGCGATCATTTGCATCAGCCACCACGAGACCCGGATCGCGGAAAAATTCGGCATCCGGCGATGCAAGTGCATTCCCAACGGAATTGACGCGATCGACGCCGGGCAGGACCAGGCGCTTGTTGCGGAGGAATCGACAAGCAAGTTGCGCGAAATCCTGTTCGTCGGCCGCTTGGACCGGCAAAAGGGAATCGATGCTCTGCTCGACGCCTACCGCAGGGTCCGGCCGAACTTCAAGTTGATCGTTGTCGGCGAGGCCGTCCGGAACGATCTTCATCTGGCTCCCTCCGAGCAGGTCGAATTCAAAGGGTGGCTGGAAAAGGAAGCGTTGGACGCGGTCTACAAATCCTGCGACGCCATCATCGTTCCCTCGAGATGGGAAGGCTTCGGACTGGTGGCGGTCGAAGCCATGGCGAGGAGCAAGGCCGTCTTCGCGTCCGCCGTCGGCGGCCTCATCGACATCGTCAGGAACGAAGAGAGCGGGCGCCTCTTCTCCCTGGACGAGCTGGACCAGATGCTTCGGGAAATCGACAGCATTCCCGGTGAAGCCCTGCAGAAGATGGGGCGCACGGGCCGGAAGATCTTCGAGGAAAACTTCACCTCGCAGCGCATGAACACCGCCATCGTCGACTTGTACAAGGAGGCGGTCCTGCCATGAAGATTCCTGTCTTTCCCAGCGCCTTCGGACGCTTCTCCCGGACTCTGGCCTTCCGGCTGCTGTGTGCCCTCGCGGCGATGGCGGCGTTCGCCTGTCCGGCCATGGCCCGAGGCGTGAGCGGGCTGACCACCGAGTACCCGGTCGCCCTGAGCGTGCAGATCGACCCTGCGTCGATCACCGACGAAGACCTGAACGAAATACGCGCGGCCGGTTTCGAATTCGTGCGCTTCGGTGTGCGACCGCCGCTGAAAAGCGTCAATCCCGGCCTGATCGACTATTCGCGCCTGATCAAGCGCGTGAGAAACGCCAGGCTCGAAGCGATCGTGACGCTCTTCGGAGGCCAGGAGATCTGGGGGCACAACCCCGAAGACCTTGCCCCCGGAAAGCGCAGGGAGAGCCAGTTCTCCGATTTCGCGACCGATTTCGTCAAGGCGCACACGGCCGACGTTGCCGTCTGGGAGATATGGAACGAGCCCGACAACAAGACATTCCTGAAGCCCGGTCTCCTGCAGAGCTTCGAAGCCGCGTCTTCGGAACTGTGCAGCAGCCTGGCGCGGCTGCCGGTTCAACCCAACATCGTTGTCGGGTTCGGCTTCGCGAAGTTGCCGTTCGCAGGCGGAAAGGTGCCTCCGCAACTCGAGAACGCCTTCGTGTCGGCGGCCAAGGCCGACTGCCTGACGGACATCTCGATCCACCCGTACCGCTCGGTTCCCGAGACGGCGCTGGCCGACTACGAGAAGCTGCGCGCGCAGCTGGACCAGCTTCAGCTGAAGAAAACAGGCATCGTGGTGTCGGAATGGGGCTATGCGTCGTACCTGCCGGTTCGCGACCAGGGCATGCAGGCTTCGTTGATCTTCAGGGAGTACCTGATCAATGCGGCGGCCGGCATCAAGCTCCTGAACCTCTATTCGTGGCGCGACAGGGGCCGGTCTTCGTTTTCGAAGGAAGACAACTTCGGACTCAAGTCGAACGCCGGAGAGAAAAAGGAAGCCTATTCCGCGCTGACCGAGTTCCTCAAGATCGCCAGGCACTCCAGGAAGGTTTCATACCAGGATGGCGCGGGCGTGAGCAAGCTCGTGCTGAGCCGCGGCGAGGCCCTGCTGCATGTGGTCTGGACGCAGAACTCGGAAAAAACCGTCTCGATCCCTGCGGCCAAGGGGAAAAAATGCACGCTGGTTGAGTTCTTCCCGCAGATGCGCCGGGGAAGCTGTGGCAGTTGGAGCGACGGGGGATTTTCCGCCAGGGCCACCGTCTATCCCGTGTTGCTCTCGATTTCAGACTAGACGGAATGAAGCTGTCTGGAATCAAAAAGCGACTTGGCGGACCGATCTATGCCGTTGCAGACCAATGCATCTACAGCGCGAGTCAGTTGTTGTTGAGCTTTGCGCTGGCTCGCGTGCTCTCGCCGGCGGATTTCGGCATTGCCTCCGCGTTCCTGGCCGTCGTCAGTTTTCAATACATCCTGCACACGGCCATGGTGCACGAGCCGCTGCTCATCCAGCGGCACTATGCGAGCCGCTCCGCGGCATGGCTGGCCTGGGCCTGCGTCGTTTTCTTTTCCTTGCTGGGCTTCCTGATCTGGCAGGTGGCGGTGTTTCCTGGCCGCCTGGCCTGGGTGGGTGTCGCCCTGATCGTCGGCTACGAGATATTCTGGATTTCGCGCAGCCTGCTGCTGACGGGGCGGCGCTACGCGACGCTCTGCATGTCCGGTGCGCTGGTCGGGGCGGGATACGTCGCCGTCCTGGCCGCCGGAAAACCCGCGGCGTGGACGGAAGCCCTGCTGCTGATTTCCGTCATTCAGATCCCGTTCGTTTTCCTGCTCGCCAGGAACGTCGGACATGTGATTCTTCCGCTCCCGGCCGCAAGAAACACGCAGGGATTGACGCTCGGGGAGTCCATGGCCTATGGCTGGAAGGCCAGTCTCTCCCAGTTCATGAGCTGGATCATGACGGGCGGCGCCATCTTGCTGCTGGGCTCTTCGGCGGACGCAGAACAGGGCGGATTGCTCAAGATCTACATCACATTCCTGCTGCCGATGCAGTATGTGCTGGCGGCGCTGGGCTATTACCTGCTGCCGCAACTGGCCGCGAACTGGAAGTCCGCGGGCAGAAAAGTCGCCTTCCGGCTGTTCGTCAAATTCGTCCTGCTCGGATTCCTGGTTGCCGAAGGCGCCGGGGTCCTGCTGGGCCTGCTGGGGCCTCACCTCGTGGTGCTGGCATTCGGCGAAAACTACAGGGAGATGGATTTTTCTCCCTTCTACTACGCCCCTGCGATCTTCGGCCTCACGATGTGCCTGAGAACGGGTTTCAGGGCCGCCTCCCGCCCCGGTGCCCTCTTGCTGTGTTCGATCGTCGGTGCCGTGGTGTTCGCCATTGCCATGCTCATGGCAAAGCCACCGGTCTCCTACATCCAGACCGTCCATGCCATGACCCTGGGTTTCGCCTGCATGGCGGCGCTGATGATCGCCTGGCTGTTCTTTTTCATGCGAACGACGGGGGAGAGCGCCTGACACCAGGCGGCCGACCTTGGAGATCCTTATGAACAATCCCCTGCTCCGCGACGTCAGCACCGACGAGCGCCTTCGGTTCCTGCGGGATGGTGTCGTCTGCCTGCGCAGGATCATCTCGCCGGAATGGATCAAGCTGGCGCAGGACGGCATCGAGCAGCAGCGCCAGGCGCCTTCCCCCTACGCGACCGTGGTGGATGCCGACCCGCTCTACCTGCTGATCGACCAGATGCCTTCCGTGGAGAACGGCATGCTCAAGCGCGTGGTGTTCGAGTCCGGCGCGGGCGAGATCGCCAAGCAATTGACCGTTACGAGGCGGTTGCGCTGGATCTACGACCAGCTGTTCTACAAGGGCCGTGGCCCGGTGGCCGAAACACCCTGGCACCAGGACACGTCCTACGGCATTGCGGACAGCCACCGCATCGTCCGTGTGTGGATGCCGGTCGACCACATGCCGCGCGAGACGGCGCTCGAGGTCGTGCGCGGCTCGCACCTCTGGAAGATGGAATACGGGCGGGCCGGCCGGATCGAGGTGCCGCAGGAACGCAGGGGCGTCCCTCGCAAGCTGCAGTTCAGCGACCTGGAGGCCCGCGACGACGACGGGCCCGTGCTGCCGGACATCGAAGCCAACCGCAGTGCGTTCGACATCGTGGGCTACGAGGTGGATCCGGGCGACGTCGTGGTCTTCAACTACCGCGCGCTGCATCACGCCGGCCCCGGCGTGAATTTCAAGGAGAAGCGCCGCGCCTTCGCCATCTTCTATGCCGACGACGAGCTCACCCTGAGGCACCGCTCGTCCTGGGGGCGCGGGCCACTGGAGACCGCCGGGCTCGCATGGCACGACGGGCAGAAGACGGGCGATTTTCCGGAGGTGTTTCGCGCTGTCTAATCCTCCCCTGATACAGGAGATGCCATGAAACCCCAACCGATCGAATACGCGGCCGCATCCGAAGAGGTCCAGGCCGTGTTCGACGACATCAAGACGTCGCGCAACGTGCCGGACGTCAACAATTTCTGGAAGTACCTGGCCAACGACCCCGCGACGCTGAAGCGCACCTGGCACAGCCTCAAGGAGGTGATGGCGCCCGGCGCGCTCGACCCGGTGGTGAAGGAGATGGTCTACCTCGCCGTCAGCGTCACGAACAACTGCGGCTACTGCATCGCGAGCCACCACGCCGGCGCCGCCAAGGCCGGCATGACGCCGGAGATGTTCGCCGAGCTCATGGGCGTGGTCGGCATGGCCAACGAGACCAACCGGCTGGTCAACGGCTACCGCGTGCCCATCGATCCGGCGTTCGATCAATAGACTGCCGCGGGCAGGGCGGCGACGATCGCTCAGCCGATGGTCATCAGGCTCGCATTGCCGCCGGCTGCGGCCGTGTTGATGCTGAGCGCGCGTTCCACCACGAGGCTTTCGAGCGGGATGCCGGTGTCGCCGGGCGCGAAGGCGCGCACGCCGACGATCGGGCCCGGCCGCGACGCGATGCGCTGAACGACGTTCGCGAGGCTGACGGCATCGCCGTGGTGCAGGACGGCATCGAAGGCGACGGTCTCGGAAGTCCAGTCGCTCGCGATGGCCACCGACTGCTGCACATCGGCCGGCAGCGATGCGCGCAGGCCCTGCGTGCCGGCGTCCGCGGGCCAGATCGCGGTGCTGCCCACCGAGAGCACGGCGGCCAACTGCACCAGCCGGTCCGCTTCGGTGCCGGCCAGGCAAAGGACGGCCTCCCGCGGCTGCAGCGTGTAGACGTTGCGCTCGCCCGTGGGGCCGGCCAGCGTGCGCGAGCTGCCGGAACGCGACAGCGCGCCGAAGCGTTTGCATTGCACCGTCAACGCAGGACGATCCGTTTTCCCGGCCCACCGGTCGAGTGCGGACAGCCCGGCATGGGGGGCCGATGCCGCATGGTTCGTGCCGTCCTCCGCGATGGCGCGAACCAGCACGTCGTCCGGCCGCTTCGACAGCATGCGCACCATGTAGAGCGGCCCGCCCGCTTTCGGCCCCGTGCCCGACAGCCCCTCGCCGCCGAAGGGCTGCACGCCCACGACAGCGCCGACGATGTTGCGGTTGACATAGACATTCCCCGCCTTGGCGTGGTCCACGATCTGCGCGATCGTCTCGTCGATGCGGGTGTGCACGCCCAGCGTGAGGCCATAACCCGTGCCGTTGATCTGGCCGACCAGCGCGCCCAGGTCGCGGCGGCGGTAGCGAACCAGGTGCAGCACCGGCCCGAACACCTCGCGCTGCAGCTCCGCGATGCTGTCGAGTTCGATCAGCGTCGGCATCACGAAGGTGCCCTGGCGCGTGTCGTGGTCGAACTCCCGTCCTTGTCGATAGACCCTGCGGCCGCGGCTGCGCAGGGTGGCGATGTGGCGCTCGATGCCGTCGCGCGCTTCGGCATCGATCACCGGGCCCACGTCGACGGCCAGCCGCGCGGGGTTGCCGATGCAGCTTTCGGCCATGGCACCCTTGAGCATCTCGACCAGCCGGTCGGCCGCTTCTTCCTGCACGCACAGCACGCGCAGCGCGGAGCAGCGCTGGCCGGCGCTGTCGAAGGCGGAGGCCATCACGTCGGTGACCACCTGCTCGATCAGCGCGGACGAGTCGACGATCATCGCGTTCTGGCCGCCCGTTTCCGCGATGAGCGGGACGGGCATTCCGTTGGCGCCGAGTCGCGCCGACAGCGTCTTCTGCAGGATGCGCGCGACCTCGGTCGAGCCCGTGAACATCACGCCCTGCACCCGCGCATCCGCGACCAGCGCGGCGCCCACCGTCTCGCCGCGGCCGGGCAGGAGCTGCACCGCGGCGCGAGGCACGCCGGCCTGCCACAGCACGCGGACCGCCTCGGCGGCGACGAGCGGCGTCTGCTCCGCGGGTTTGGCCAGCACGGGGTTGCCCGCGGCGAGCGCGGCGGCCACCTGGCCGGTGAAGATCGCGAGCGGGAAATTCCACGGGCTGATGCAGACCATCGGCCCGAGCGCGCGGTGCGTGTCGTTCGAGAAATCGGTCCTCGCCTGTGCCGCGTAGTAGCGCAGGAAGTCCACCGCTTCGCGCACTTCGGCGATGGCATTGGCACAGGTCTTTCCGGCCTCGCGCGCCAGCAGGCCGAGCAGGCGGGGCTGCTGGTCTTCGAGCAGCTCGGCCGCGCGCTCCAGCAGGGCGGCGCGTTCTGCGGGCGGCGTTGCGGCCCATGTTTGGGCCATGCCTTGCGCCTGTGCCACGGCCGAATCGACATCGGCCAGCGTCGCCTCCCGCACCTGGCCGACGACGTCGCGATGGTCTGCGGGGTTCAGCACGTCGGTCCAGCTGCCGGAGGCTTCGCCGCCTGGCAGGGCTTCGGCGAGCAGCGGCTGCGCGCGCCATGGCTCTGCGGCGGTGGCCTGAAGCGTGCGGCCCAGCCTGCGCAGGCTGTCGTCGTTCGCCAGGTCGAGCCCTTGCGAGTTGGCGCGCTGCTTTCCGTAGAGCGCCGCGGGCAGCGGGATGGCGGGGTGCGGCAGGCCGACGGCGCCTTCCTGCACGGCCATGCGCTCCACCGTGGCGACGGGGTCTTCCACCAGGGCTTCGAGCGGGATGCCCGGGTCCGCGATGCGATTGACGAACGAGGTGTTGGCGCCGTTCTCGAGCAGCCGCCGGACCAGGTAGGCGAGCAGCGTCTCGTGCGTGCCCACGGGCGCGTAGATGCGGCAGGGCCGCCCGAGCGGTCCGACCACCTGTTCGTAGAGCGGCTCGCCCATGCCGTGCAGGCACTGGAACTCGTACTGCCCCGGCTGGTAGCGCGCCGGGTCCGCCATCGTGTAGATCGCGGCGAGCGTGTGGGCGTTGTGGGTCGCGAACTGCGGGTAGACCGCCTCGGGCGCGCCGAGCAGCTTGCGCGCACAGGCCAGGTACGACACGTCGGTGTAGGCCTTGCGCGTGTAGACGGGGTAGCCGTCGAGGCCGTCGATCTGCGCGCGCTTGATCTCGCTGTCCCAGTACGCGCCCTTCACCAGACGCACCATCAGCCGGTGCCGGCTGCGGCGCGCGAGGTCGATCACGAAGTCGATCACGAAGGGGCAGCGCTTCTGGTAGCCCTGGATCACGAAGCCGATGCCGTTCCAGCCCGCCAGCGCCGGCTCGAAGCACAGCCGCTCCAGCAGGTCGAGCGAGAGTTCGAGGCGGTCGGCTTCCTCGGCATCGATGTTGAGGCCGATGTCGTACTGCTGCGCCAGGAGCGTGAGGTCGCGCAGCACCGGGTACAGCTCGGCCATCACGCGCGCGTACTGCGCACGGTTGTAGCGCGGGTGCAGCGCCGACAGCTTGATGGAGATGCCCGGGCCTTCGTACACGCCGCGGCCGCCGGCGGCCTTGCCGATGGCGTGGATCGCTTCCTCGTAGGCGATGCGGTAGCGCCTGGCATCCGCCATAGTGAGCGCCGCCTCGCCGAGCATGTCGTAGGAATAGCGAAAGCCCTGCGCTTCGAGTTCGCGCGCATTGCCCAGCGCCTGCGCAATCGTCTCGCCGGTGACGAACTGCTCGCCCATCATGCGCATCGCCATGTCCACGCCCTTGCGGATCAGCGGCTCGCCGCCCTTGCCGATCAGGCGGGTGAGGGTGCTCGAGAGGCCCGTCTCGCTGTGGGTGGCCACGAGCTTGCCGGTCAGCAGCAGGCCCCAGGTCGCGGCGTTGACGAAGACCGAGGGGCTGCGGCCCGCATGCGACTGCCACTGGCCGTGGGCGATCTTGTCGCGGATCAGCGCGTTGCGCGTCTCGGCATCGGGGATGCGCAGCAAGGCTTCCGCGAGGCACATCAGCGCGACGCCTTCCTGGGACGACAGCGCGTACTCCTGCAGCAGGCCCTGCACCAGGCCGGCGCGGCCGCTGGCGTTCTTGCGCGCCCGCAGTTGCCGGGCAATCCTGTGGGCGAGGGCATGGGCGTCCTCGGCCTGGCCGGCCGGCAGGCGTGCCTGTTCCAGCAGCGGCGGTATCGCTTCGGATTCGGGGCGCCGGCAGGCGGCCGTGATCGGTGCGCGCAGTGCCGAAGGCGCCGAAAGTCCATCGGCGAAGGCGGTGAACGAAGAAGGAAGGGGGGCGGAGCTGATGGCGCGCATGTCGGGTCCGTGCTGGTGATATGTTGAATGATCTCAATCTCTCTGGCGAATGTTTGTTCGAAGAGTTTGTGAATGGCAGAACAAATCACTGAATCGTGCGGCCGGGATAGGCCCTGCCGTGATTGACTCGGTATCCTTTTTATTGGATATTCCATCCAGTATGAAGGAATCAACGCCACCCCCGGCAACCACCCTGAACGACCGCATTGCCCAGCGCGTGCGCGACCTCCGCGCGTCCCGCGCACTGTCGCTCGATGCGTTGGCCACGCACTGCGGCGTCAGCCGCTCCATGATCTCTCTGATCGAGCGTGGCGAGAGCAGTCCGACGGCCGTTCTGCTCGAAAAACTCGCCACCGGCCTCGGCGTTCCGCTCGCCTCGCTGTTCGACGACACCGAGCCCGCTGCCAGCCCCGTGTCGCGCCTCGCCGACCAGCTGCAGTGGCGCGACCCCCACTCCGGCTACGTGCGACGAAACGTCTCGCCCGGCGGCGCCGTGTCCCCCATCCGGATCGTCGAGGTGAACTTCCCGCCCCAGGCCCGCGTGGCCTACGAAACGGGTGCGCGGGAGCCGCGCATCCACCAGCAGGTGTGGGTGCTCGACGGCCGCATCGAGGTCACGGTGGGCGACGACCTCCACCGGCTCGACGCCGGCGACTGCCTCGCGCTGTCGCTCGACCATCCGGTGAGCTACCACAACCCCACGCGCAAGACCGCGCGCTATGCCGTCGTGATCGCCACGGCGCCTTCTTCCCGGAGATGAACATGACGACGACCGAAGCGCCCCGCATCCGTGTCCTTTCGACGGTGAGCGATGCCCAGGTGCAATCGCTGGCCGACCTGCTGGTCGATTGCGTCGAGGGCGGCGCGTCGGTGAGCTTCATGCTGCCGCTGACCCGCGAGCGCGCCCTCGCGTTCTGGCGCAAGGTGGCCGACGGCGTGGCGCGCGGCGAGCGTGCGCTGCTGGTGGCCGAAGACGCCGAGGGCCTCCTGGGCACGGTGCAGCTCGTGCTCGAACAACCCGAGAACCAGCCGCACCGCGCCGAAGTGGCGAAGATGCTCGTGTACCGCAGGGCGCGGCGCCGGGGCATCGGCGCGCTGCTGATGCAGGCGGCCGAGCAACAGGCACGCGAACACCGCAAGACGCTGCTGGTGCTCGACACCTCGAGTGCCGAAGCCGAGCGGCTCTATGCCCGCATGGGCTGGCAGTGCGTGGGCGTGGTCCCCGGATTCGCCTTGCTCCCCGAGGGCGAGCTGTGCAGCACCACCTTCTTCTATCGGGCGCTGGAGGCCCGCGCACAGGCACCGGCGGCAGGCTGAGCGGCGCGGATTTGTATCGCACCTTGTCTGGCGCCCGGCCAGATACGGAGCGCGACCATTCGGTGGGTGTCCTGACACACGCAAAGGCAGGCGCTGCGATGCAATGAGTGCTTCACTCACTCGATACGAAGCCCGCCATGTCCATGCACGCATTCCATCGTTCAGGCCGCACGCTCGCCGCCGTCCTGCTGCTGGCCACAGCTTTCGCCGCGCAGGCGCAGTCTGCTCCGGCGGCCGATCCGCGCGGCCGCTGGATCACCGCGAACGGCAACCTCGAGGTGGAGGTCGCGCCCTGCGGCACCGCGTTGTGCGGCACCGTCACCAAGGTCCTCGGCAACCGCTCGATGGCGCCGGGCGGCGGCGACATGCAGCCCTCCGACAACCGCCCGGTCCTGGGCATGACGCTGCTGCAGGACTTCAAGCCGGTGGATGCGGCCGATCCTGCCCGGCCGCCCACCGAATGGGCCGGACAGATCTACAACCGTGAGAACGGCAAGACCTACCGCTGCAACATGTCGGTCAGCACTGCCGGCAACGCTGCGGGCGAACTGCTGCTCCACGCGTATGTCGGGCTGCCGCTGTTCGGCAAGACGCAGCGCTGGGTGCGTGTGGCGCAGAACTGAGCGGTGGGGGCGCGTTGTGTTTGACGTCCGTTATTCAGGGCGCGCTCACGCCGACGGGGTACCTTGCTCCGCGAATGTCCCCCGGCGCGGCCTATGGCCGCAGGCCTCCTCCTTTATTTCGCTGCGCAAGGCACCCCATCGGCGTGATCGCTCAGCGCAGCGCTTGATCGGCCAGCACCACGACCGCGCCTATCGTGCACAGGGCACCGGGTGCTCCCCGCAGCGAAATAAAGGAGGAGCGAAGCGGGGGACATTCGCGGAGGGGAGCACCCGGTGGCCTGTGCACGCACCCCGAATGGACCCCGCACCACGCCGTGCAGCCAATCCCAACAAGGCACCTGCATGGCCCTGAATAGACCGTGAACAGCCCCTACCGCGCCCCGAACGCCGCGTTCTCGAACAGGTCCTTGAACTCGCGCGGCTGCGAGCGCCAGTACTGGTGGGGCGCCTTCACCTGCGCGCCCAGCTCGGCGGCCGCGTGCCAGGGCCAGCGCGGGTCGTACAGGATCGCGCGTGCCAGCGACACCGCGTCGGCCTGCCCCTTGGCGATGATCTCTTCGGCCTGCTGCGCTTCGGTGATCAGGCCCACGGCGATGACCGGCATGTCGACCTCGGACTTCACGCGTTCGGCAAAAGGCACCTGGTAGCCCGCACCGAGCGCGATGGCCTGCTTCGGCGACACGCCGCCGCTCGATACGTGGAGGGCCGCGCAGCCGCGCGCTTCGAGCGCCTTGGCGAAAGCGACGGTGCCGTCGAGGTCCCAACCGCCCGGCACCCAGTCGATGGCCGAGACGCGCACCCACACCGGCTTGTCGGCGGGGAAGGCTTCGCGCACCGCATCGAACACCTCGAGCGGGAAGCGCATGCGGTTCTCGAGGCTGCCGCCGTACCCGTCGGCGCGGTGGTTGGCCAGCGGCGAGAGGAACTGGTGCAGCAGGTAGCCGTGCGCCGCATGGATCTCGATGCCGTCGAGGCCCAGCCGCGCCGCGCGCCGTGCAGCTTCGACGAAGGCGTCGCGCACGCGTGCGAGGCCGGCGGCGTCGAGTGCGATGGGCGGGTCTTCGGTGGGCGCATGCGGCACGGCCGAGGGCGCATAGGCCTTCCAGCCACCCGGCTCGTCCGGCCGGATCTGCTTGCCGCCTTCCCATGGCGCGCGGCTCGACGCCTTGCGCCCCGCGTGGCCGAGTTGCACTGCGACCTTGATGGGCGAATGGGCCCGGATCGCCGCGAGCACGCGCGCGAGGCCTTCTTCGTTGGCATCGGAATACAGCCCGAGGTCGCCGGGCGAGATGCGCCCCTCGGCCTCGACCGCCGTCGCCTCCAGGATCAGCAGCCCCGCACCGGAGAGCGCGAGATGGCCAAGGTGGATCAGGTGCCAGTCGCCGGGTGTGCCCTCGGTGGCGGAGTACTGGCACATCGGCGCGATGACGATGCGGTTGTCGATCTGAAGAGGGCCGAGCCGCAGGGGCTCGAAGAGACGGGGCTTGCTGTTGCTGATGCTCATGACGACGCGGCTCCACAGGTGCTGTAGTTGCGCGAATTCTGCGGGGTCTGCGCGATCCGCGCCGGGGGCGGTGCGGAAGCCTTGCGGCTCAGGGCGGTATGGATCAGCAGCGCGGCGACCACCATCGCCATGCCGACGATCTCGTTCACCCTGGGCAGCTTGCCCATCGCCACGCTCATCAGCAGCGCCGACACCGGCACGAAGTTCAGGAACGCCGTGCCCGTGACGGCGCCCAGCGTGCGCACACCGTGGTTGAAAGCCAGCACCGCGACGGCCGAAGACACCAGACCCACATAGAGCAGCGCCTGCCACGAGAGGCGCAGGCCTTCCAGGCTGGGCGCGCTCGTGAGACCCAGCGCGGTGGCCGCGATGGCGACGATCAGCAACAGCGGCCAGGAGGCCAGCACCGTGAGCGCGGTGTATTCGATCACGTCGAGCGCGGGGAAGCGCGTCGTGCCGCGCGTGTACCAGATCCAGCCGAGCGTGCCGATGAAGGCCACCGCATCGCCGAAGAGCGTCGATTCGGCCGACGGCCCTGTGCTGAACAGCAGGCCCGACACGATGGCCACGCCGAGCAGCGCCAACACAGTGGTCAACAGCGTCGAGCGTGCGGGCCGCACGCCGTCGAGCGCCCAGCGCAGCAGCTGCGTGGTCATCGGCGTGGTCGCCATGATGACTGCGCCATGCGAGGGCACCGAATGCGCGAGGCCGACCAGCAGCATCACGCTGAAAACGCCGAAGCCTGCGAACCCGCGCAGCGCCAGCGGCCCCGCATGCAACCGCAGCTTGCGCCAGGGCGCCGCCCCGCGCGGAAGAATGAGCAGCACGAACAGCAGCGCCGCCATGCTGTAGCGGATCAGCGTGAGCCACACGGGTTCGACATGGTGGAGCACGCCCTTGCTGACCAGGAACATGCCGCCCCACGCGGAGGTGGCGAGCAGCAGCGCGGCGATGCCGAGCAGGCGTTGACGACGGGACATGGGAAACCTCTCGCAATGAATCAAGGCCCCAAGGATCGGGATTCACCGCCCGGTTGGCCATTCGCTTCTTTGGACAGGGGCCTCCAAAAATGCGAACGGCCGAATCCGGCCGAAGCGCTCACAATTTGCCCCATGGAGCTCTATCAACTGAAGACCTTCGTCGCCATCGCGAAGGAGGGCAGCCTGACCCGCGCCGCCGAGCGCGTGTTCACCAGCGCGCCGGCGGTCAGCGCCCAGCTCAAGGCGCTGGAAGACGAGCTCGGCGTCAAGCTGTTCGACCGCACCCCGCGCGGCATGGTGCCCACCGAAGCCGGCCACAGCCTGCTCGAAGAGGCCGAGCGCACGCTGGCCTCCGCGACGCGCATGCGCTCGGCGGCCGACCAGCTGCGCGGTGCGGCGCAGGGCGTGGTGCGCTTCGGCACGGTGGTCGATCCGGTGGCGCTGCGGCTGGGCGAGGTGCTGGTCACGCTCGCGGAGCGGCATCCGCAGGTCACGCTGCAGCTGAAGCAGGGGCTCTCCTATGAAACGCTGTCGGCCGTGCAGCGCGGCGAACTCGACTGCGCCTATGTGCTCAGCGACGGCGAGCAGATCGATGGCCTGGAGCTGCACCGCCTGGGCGCGGTCGACCTGGTCGTGACCCTGCCGCTGCCCGTGGCCGAGGCGCATCCCGATCTCTCGCTCGACGAACTCACGAATCTTCCCTGGGTGGGCACACCGCCCTCGTGCATCCTGCGCGTGCATCTCGAGAAGCTGTTCGCAGGTGCGGGCCGCGAGTACCGCCAGGGCCGCACCGCCGATGGCGAGAGCGCGATCCGCAGCATGGTCGCGAGCGGCATGGGCGCCGGCCTGTTGCGGCTCGACCAGGCCGAGCAGGGCGAGCGCCACGGCGAACTCGCGATCTGGAAGGGCTGGCGTTCTCACACCTGGCTGTGCTGGGTCGCGCCGTCCGGGGGGCGGCGCCCCGTGGCGGTCGATGCGGTGCGCAGCGCTGTCATGGAAGCATGGGCAGGGTGAAGCTCACCCCCAGGCTTCGTGCACTTCGTGTCGCTTCTCCTTCCCCCTCGCCGGGGGCAACACCGGTGGCCTGTGCACGCGCCCCGAACGCGCCCGTGCTGCTGCGTCGCCGGCGCCACGCATCGCAGCAGGGTACGATCCCCGCGCCGCCACAACGCTCCGTCCTTCATGACCGCCCTGATGCGCTTCCTGCGACGACGCGTCCGCTTCGCATGGCTGCTGCTCGCACTCGCGCAGGTTGCCTGTGCGTACCGCGCGGGCCGGGATCCGAGCGCTGCGCCCTCGGCCGCGGCAGCGGCCGACGACGCCGTGCTGCACTGGAACCAGCCCGCCGTGCGCGCCAACTGCCCCGACCGGCCCGGCTACCTCTGGTTGCAGCCCGTCGAAGGGCCCGCCTGCATCCGCTATTTCGCGAGTGACGAGATCGATGGCGCGCGCGTGGCCATCGTTCAGTTTTCCGGCGACCGCGACGGCGTGATGGACCAGCCGCCCACGCGCATTCCCGGCAACACGGAGCCCCTGCGCGCGGCGGACGCACAGCGCAATCGCGACCGCTGGGGCGTGCCGTGGATCTTCGTCGCTCGGCCCGGCACCTATGGCTCGTCGGGCGACCATCGCAAGCGGCGGCAGCCGGTGGAGTTCCACGCGCTCGATGCGGCGCTGGATGCACTCATGCAGCGTCATCAACTGCAGCGCATCGTGATCCTGGGCCACAGCGGTGGCGCCACCGCGGGCGCCGCGCTGCTCACCATGGGGCGCACGCGCGTGGCCTGCGCGGTGCTGACCTCCGGCGCCTACGGCCTGCTGGAGCGCGCGCGCCTTCTGGGCCGCTCGAGGGACGGGCAGACCGACACCACCGGCAGCACGCAGTTCTACGACCCGCTCGACCATGTGGCCGGCATCGTGCGCGACCCGTCGCGGCGCATCGTGCTGATCGGCAGCCGCGACGACAGGAACACGCCCTTCGCCCTGCAGGAGCGCTTCGCCGAGGCCGTGGCGAAGGCCGGGCACCGCATCGAGGTGAAGGCCCACGCGGCAGAGCCGCCCCAGTACCACGACCTCACGGACGGCATCGGCCCGCGCACCGCATCGCAGTGCGCGCGCGAGGCGATGTTCCAGCAGATACCAGCACAGACCAGGACAGGAGCTCCATGAGCAGCAACAGCAGCATCACTTCGCGTGAATACGGCCGCATGCCCGATGGCCGGGCCGTGACCGAGTACACCCTCGACAACGGCCGCGGCCTGCGCCTCAGCGCCATCAACCACGGCGGCATCGTCACCGCGCTGCACGTGCCCGACCGGCACGGCCACAGCGCGAACGTCGTGCTGCGACTGCCGGCGCTCGCCGACTACCTGAAGCCGCATCCGCACTTCGGCACCATCGTCGGGCGCTATGCCAACCGGATTGCCGCGGGGCGCTTCACGCTCGATGGTGTGGCGCACCAACTGGGTCTCAATGACGGCGCGAATTCGCTGCACGGCGGCCCGAAGGGTTTCGGCACCTGTTTCTGGCAGATCGAGCCGCTGCCTGCGCAAGAAGCCGGGGGCGACGCCGCCATCGAGCTGCGCTACACCAGCGCCGACGGCGAAGAGGGCTACCCCGGCGAAGTGCAGGTGACCGTGCGCTACACGCTCGGCACGGCAGACAACACCTGGCGCATCGACTACCGCGCCGTGACCGGCAAGCCGACGGTGCTCAACCTGAGCCACCACGACTACTTCAACCTCGCCGGCAGCGGCTCGGTGATGGACCATCGGCTGACGATCCCGGCCAGCCGCTTCTGCCCGGTCGATGCGCAGCTGATTCCGCTGGGCCTGGGCGAGGTGGCCGCAACGCCTTTCGATTTCCGTACGCCGACGCGCATCGGAGCGCGCATCCGCGAAGGGCACGAACAGCTGCTGCGCGCGCACGGCTACGACCACAACTGGGTGCTCGATCGCAGCAGCAGCAGCAGCAGCAGCAGCAGCGGCAGCGGCAGCGGCAGCGGCAGCGGCAGCGGCAGCGGCAGCGGCAGCAGCAGCGGCAGCGGCAGCGGCCTGGCGCTGGCGGCGCGCCTCGAACACGAGGCCTCGGGCCGCGTGATGGAAGTGCACACCAGCGAGCCCGGCGTGCAGTTCTACTCGGGCAACTTCCTCGACGGCAGCCTCCTGGGCGCCGACGGCGCGAGCCTGCGGCAGGGCGACGGGCTGTGCCTCGAAACGCAGCACTTCCCGGACTCGCCGAACCAGCCAGGCTTTCCCTCGACCGTGCTGCGGCCGGGCGAGGTGTTCGCCAGCACCACCGAGCACCGCTTCGGCATCCTCTGACGACGGATCAGCGGGGTGGGCTCTGCACCGTCGCCGCGACGATCCTGCGCACGACCGGCAGCACCACGAGCAGCGACGGAAACGCGGCCAGCCACGAGACGCCCCATGCCGCCATCCACATCTGCAGCAGCCCCGGGGCCAGCCCCACGCTCTTCAGCGTGGAGATGCCGGCCACGATGCACGACATGAAGATCGACAGCAGCAGCGGCATGACGATACCCGCGTAGCGGGCCGGTAGTTTTCTGTAGCTCATGATCGGGCCAGCTCCTCGATGTATTGGGGCAGGGTGCGCGGCGTGCGGCCGAGGATGGCTTCGAGCGTCAGCGCGTTGCCGCCGAGCCCGTGCGCCGCATAGTGCGCATGGACCTTCGACAGCAGCCGCAGCTGGCGCGCGTCGTAAGGGGGCTTGGCCAGCGCGACCCAGTCGTCGAAGTCCAGCGTCTTCGCCACCACCGGCCGCCCGAGTGCCTCGCCGGCCATCGCGGCGATCTCCAGCCGGTTGAAGCGCCCCGGCGCACAGAGTTCGAAGCTGCCGTAGGCCAGCCTGTCGGTCGTCAGGGCGATGGCTGCGACCTCGGCGACATCGCGGTAGTCCACGCGCGCGATCCGCGTGACAGCCGGGTAGGGCTCGGTGAGGACGCCGTGCTTCGCGATGCCCGGCCACGCGCCCTTCAGGTTCTGGAAGAAGTTGGCGGGATGCAGCAGCGTGTATTCCAGGTCGGATTCGAAGAGCGCGGTCTCCACCGGCACCTTGCTCGCATGGTTGGCGAGCGTGCCGTGCGTGGGCTGGATCACCGAGGAGAAGACGAACTTCCGCACGCCCGCCTTCCGCGCCGCGTCGACCAGGTTGCAGCCCATCTCCGCTTCGTCCGGCTGGAAGGCCGGACCGATGTGAAACACGCCGTCGGCGCCGGCGGCCGCGCGCAGCAGGCTGGCCGGGTCGCGCAGGTCCGCGACGACGGCCTCGGCCGCACCGTTGCCGATGGCCTTGCGCCCGTCCTGTTCGGTGCGCACCAGCGCACGCACCGTGGCGCCTCGGCGGACCAGCGCCGGCACCACGAGGCCGGCCACGCGGCCGGCGGCGCCGACCACCAGTACCGTGGGTGGATGATGTTCTTCCATGGATGATTTCTCCGGGTAAGCGGCGCGAGGCCGCGGTCTCTGAAAGATACGGATCGCGGAGGCGCCCGAGAATCCATGGCCATCGCCATAGACCTTCATCCAGATCGGGAAAATCCATGGACCAGATTCAGGACATCCGCGCCTTCGTCGCCATCGTCGACCAGGGCAGCCAGAGCGCGGCGGCACGCCAGCTGGGGCGCTCCGTGCAGTCCATCAGCCGCTCGCTGGGCCTGCTCGAGCGCAGCCTCGGCGTGCAGCTGCTGCGCCGGACCACGCGGCAGTCGTCCACCACCGAAGTGGGCCGGACCTACTACCGGCGCGTGCAGGCCGCGCTGGCGGAGTTCGACGCGGCCGCCGTGGAGGCGAGCAGCCAGCTGAGTGCGCCCAAGGGGCTGTTGCGCGTGGCCGCGCCCGTCCAGTTCGCGCCGGCCTTCGTGGTGCCGCTGATCGGCGCGTTCATGCAGCGCTATCCGGGCATGGCGGTGGACCTCACGGCGTCCGACCGCTTCGTGGACCTGATCGAGGGCGACCTCGACCTGGCGATCCGCATCGGCGAGCTGCCGGATTCGGAGCTGGCGGCCCGGCGGCTGGGCGATCTGCGGCGGGCGGTGTTCGGTGCGCCCGAGTACTTCGCGCGGCACGGGCGCCCCCAGCGGCCCGAAGACCTCGTCGATCACCAGTGCCTGGTGCGGACGACGCACGGTCACGATGCCCACTGGCCGTTCACCGTCGACGGCCAGCTCGAGCGGGTGAAGGTGTCGGGGCGCTTCAGGGCCGACAACACGGCCGCGATCTACGCGGCCGTGGCGAGCGGCATGGGCCTGTGCTTCACGCCCCTGTGGCAGATCCGCCATCTGCTCGACAGCGGCCGCGTCGAGCGGGTGCTGAGCGAATTCGAATCGCCGAAGATTCCCGTCCATGCGGTGTGGCCCGCGGCCCGGGGCAGCGTCGCCAGGGCGAAGCTGTTCGCGGATTTCGCCGCGGACAACCTGCCGTCGCTCCAGCTGTCGCTCTAGCCGGCGAACAGCGCCGCAGGCACGCCGGGGCTGCCGATGCGCACGGCGAACAGGCCGCCGGCCAGCGGCTCGTCCTGCAGCTGCTCGTCGGTGCGGCCGTTGCGCGCGGTCGTGATGTAGAGCGTCTGCATGTCGGCGCCGCCGAAGGCGCAGTCGGTGACGTTGCGCGCGGGCAGCGCGATGCGGCAGAGCTCCGCCGCGCTCACCGGGTCGTGGCAGGTCACGCAGGCGCCGTCCCAGTGGGCGATCCAGAGGCGGCCGGCTGCGTCGGTGGTCATGCCGTCGGGCAGGCCATCGGGCGAGGGGAAGCGGTGCCACACGCGCCGGTTCGACACCGTGCCGGCTTCCATGTCGAAGTCGTAGGCGTAGAGCGTGTTCAGCACCGTGTTGTTGAAGTACATCGTGCGCCCGTCGCCCGACCACGTCGGCCCGTTGGTCACCTCGAAGCCGTCGTCGTGCCGCGTGCAGCGGCCGTCGGCGTCGTAGCGGTAGAGCGCGCCGGTGGGCGCCTTGCAGTCGAAGTCCATGCTGCCGCCCCAGAAGCGGCCGCGGCTGTCGCACTTGCCGTCGTTGAAGCGGTTGCCGGTGCGCTCGGGCTCGGGCTGGTGCAGGTAGCGCGGTGCGGCGGTGTCGCCGGGCAGCGTCGTGTCGAAGAGCGCGAAGCCGCGGCGCAGCGTGAGGATCAGGCCGGGCGCCGTGGCGCGCTCGGAAATCGCGGTGATCTCCTCGTCGAACTGCCAGGTCCGCCGCGCGCCGTCGGCGGGGCGGAACCAGAACAGGCGCGGCGTGAGGATGTCGATCCAGTAGAGCGCCTGCTCGCGCCGGGACCACAGCGTGCCTTCGCCGAGGTTGGCGCCGGCGGGCCAGATGCATTCGGGGGCGCCGATGACCGACGGTGCGGGGATGTTCGTCATGTGTCTCTTCCTCTTTTTCGGGTTTGTCCTTGACGCGGCGATGCGCCTCGGGGCATATTGATATTAGAAATCAATAATATTGGAATTGATTGATATCAGTTTTGCAATGTCAACGCCATCGCCACGGAGACCCCATTTGAACCCCTCGAAGCCCTCGATCCATCCCAGCCTGCAAGGCCGCACCGTGTTCGTCACGGGTGGCGGCAGCGGCATCGGCGCGGCCATCGTGTCCGCCTTCGTCGCGCAGGGCGCGCGCGTCGCGTTCGTCGATATCGCCGAAGCGGCCAGCGCCGCGCTGGCCCGGCAACTGGCCGAAGCAGGCCACCCGGCGCCCTGGTGGCGCGCCTGCGACGTGCGCGACATCGCCGCGCTGCAGGCCGCGATGGCCGATGCAGCCGCCGAACTCGGCGACTTCGCGGTGCTGGTCAACAACGTGGCGAGCGACGACCGCCACACGCTCGCCTCGGTCACGCCCGAGTACTACGACAACCGCATGGCGATCAACGAGCGGCCGGCGCTGTTCGCGATCCAGTCGGTGGTGCCGGGCATGCAGCGGCTGGGCTTCGGCTCGGTCGTCAACCTCGGCTCCACCGGCTGGCAGGGCAAGGGCTCGGGCTACCCCTGCTATGCGATCGCCAAGTCGTCGGTCAACGGGCTGACGCGCGGGCTCGCGGTGGACCTGGGCCGCGACCGCATCCGCATCAACACCGTGTCGCCGGGCTGGGTGATGACCGAGCGGCAGGTGAAGCTGTGGCTCGACGAGGAGGGCGAGCAGGCGCTGAAGCGCAACCAGTGCCTGCCCGACAAGCTGATGCCGGACGACATCGCGCGCATGGTGCTGTTCCTCGCGTCGGACGATGCGAAGATGTGCACCGCGCAGGAATTCATCGTCGACGCCGGCTGGACCTGATCGGGGCACTCCCCCAGGCTGCGCGCACTGCGTGTCGCTTCGCCCACCCCCTCGCCGGGGGCAACGCCAGCGGCCCGGCGAAGCCGGTTCCGCGGCATTCCCCGAATGAAGCCGGTCAATCGGCTTCGAGTTTCCGGCCGTAGACGCTCAGGCTGGCGGTTTTCAGCGCCTTCATCATCACCTTCGCCGCGGGCGACAGCAGCCGGTCGGTGCGCGTGATGATGCCGAAGGCGTCCATGTGGCAGGGCATGTCCAGCGGCAGCAGCGACACGATGCCGTGCGCCGCGTAGTAGCGCGCCACGTCGGTCGCGAGCACCGCCACCATGTCGCTCTGCTGCAGCATGCGGGTGATGAAGAGCAGGGCGGAGCTCTCGATGGTGTTGGTCGGCGGCGCGAGGCCTTCTTCCTGGAACATCAGCTCGAAGCGGTGGCGCAGCACGCTGCCCGCGGGCGGCACGATCCAGCCCGCGCCGACCACGTCGCGCAGCGTGAGCTCGCTCACGCCGAGCAGGGGGTGGCCCGGGCGCACCAGCGCGCACACCGGCTCCTCGGTCAGCGCTTCGTAGCGCAGCTGCGACTTGTCGTGCTCGGCGAAGAGCCGCGCCACCAGGATGTCCAGCTTGCCCTGCTCGAGCCGCTCGATCAGCACCGGGCTGGTCTCGATCTCGAGCGACACGCGCAGGTCGGGCTGCTCGCGCTTCACCATCGCCACCGCCGGCGGCATCAGCGTGAGACCCGGCGCGGTGATGGTGCCGACGCTCACCTGGCCGAAGCGGCCGGCCTTGAGCGCGGTGAGCTCGTCGTGCGCCTGGTTCAGGCTCGCGAGCGCCACGCGGGCATGGCGGATCATGGTTTCGCCGTACCAGGTGGGGCGCATGCCGCGCGGCAGGCGATCGAAGAGCGGCACCTCCAGCACGTCCTCCAGGTCCTTCAGCAGCTTGGAGGCCGCGGGCTGCGTCATGTTGAGCACCTGCGCCGCGCGGTGGATGTTGCCTTCCTCGGCCAGGGCCACGAGCAGCAGCAGTTGCCGGGTCTTGAGGCGGGCGCGAATGAACCAGTGGTTGTAGTTGGTCATGACTTTTGAGAACGAAGGGCTTCGGGGTTTTCCAGAATCCCTTGATTGATATCTATTTTGTCTAAAAAACGATTGGATCGATATCAATTCTGTTCCTAGACTCGCCGCACATCCACCACAACAGAGACAAGGTCGGCGCCCGGTGATTCACGGCGAGATCCATCAGAACGTGCGGCAGTACATCAATGGCCGCTGGGAAACCAGCGCGACCACCGGTGTGAGCGCCAATCCGTCGGACACCAGCGAGGTGGTCGCCGAATACGCACGGGCGGACCGCCGCCAGGCCGAGGCCGCGATCCGCGCCGCCACCGAGGCCTTTCCGCACTGGAGCCACAGCACGCCGCAGCGCCGTGCCGATGTGCTCGACCGCATCGGCGCGGAACTGCTGGCGCGCAAGGACGAGCTGGGCCTGCTGCTGGCGCGCGAGGAGGGCAAGACCCTGCCCGAAGCGGTGGCCGAGGCGGCGCGTGCGGGCCAGATCTTCAAGTTTTTCGCGGGCGAGGCCCTCCGTGGTGGTGCCGGCGGCGGTGGCGGCGAGAACATCGCCTCGGTGCGCGCCGGCGTACAGGTCGACGTGACGCGCGAGCCGGTCGGCGTGGTCGGGCTCATCACGCCGTGGAACTCGCCCTTCGTGATTCCCGCCTGGAAGATCGCGCCGGCGCTGGCCCATGGCAACAGCGTGGTGTTCAAGCCGGCCGAGCTGGTGCCGGCCTGCGGCTGGGCGCTGGCCGAGATCATCAGCCGCGCGGCGCTGCCCGCAGGCGCGTTCAACCTCGTGATGGGCAGCGGCCGCGAAGTGGGCCAGGCGCTGGTCGACAGCGCGCACGTCGATGCGCTGAGCTTCACCGGCTCGGCCGCCAACGGCGAGCGCATCCTGCAGGCGGCCGCCGCACGGCGCGCCAAGGTGCAGCTCGAAACCGGCGGCAAGAACGCACTCGTCGTGCTGGCCGACGCGGACCTCGATCGCGCCGTCGATTGCGCGGTGCAGGGCGCTTACTTCTCCGCCGGCCAGCGCTGCACCGCGTCGAGCCGGCTCATCGTCGAGGCTGCGGTGCACGACGCCTTCGTGGCCAGGCTGCGGCAACGGCTCAAGACCCTGAAGATCGGCCATGCGCTGGAGCGCGGCATCGACGTCGGCCCGGTGGCCGACGAAGAGCGCCTGGCGCAGAACCTGGCCTGGGTCGGCATTGCGCGCGAAGAGGGCGCCGAGCACGTGTGGGGCGGCGAAGCGCTAGCGCGCGCCACGCCGGGCCACTACATGAGCCCCGCGCTCTTCCTGGCCAGGCCGGGGCACCGCATCGCACGCGAGGAAATCTTCGGCCCCCTGGCCTGCGTGCTGCGCGCCGACGACTACGACGAAGCACTCGCGCTGTGCAACGACACGCCCTTCGGCCTGTGCGCGGGCATCTGCACCAATTCGCTCAAGCACGCGATGCATTTCAGACGCCATGCCGTGGTCGGCATGACGATGGTCAATCTGCCGACCGCGGGGGTGGACTTCCACGTGCCCTTCGGCGGCCGCAAGGGGTCGGGCTACGGGCCGCGCGAACAAGGGCGCCACGCCGCGGAGTTCTACACGACGGTAAAGACCGGCTACATGCTGGCCTGAGCCGGACGGGTTTCATCACGCACGTCAACACAGACTCATCAAGAAGGAGACATCTCATGACCATGAATCGCCGCACTCTCAACATCGCGCTCGCCGCAGCGTCGCTCGGCAGCCTGCTGCCGGCCTCTGCCCTGGCGCAGAAGAAGCTCGTCCTGGGCTTCAGCCAGGTCGGCGCGGAGAGCGAATGGCGCACGGCCAACACCGAGTCGATCAAGGCATCGGCCAAGGACGCGGGCATCGAACTCAAGTTCTCCGACGCGCAGCAGAAGCAGGAGAACCAGATCAAGGCCATCCGCTCCTTCATCGCGCAGAAGGTCGACGTGATCGCGTTCTCGCCGGTGGTCGAGTCGGGCTGGGAAACCGTGCTGCGCGAAGCCAAGGCCGCGAAGATCCCGGTGGTGCTCACGGACCGCTCCGTCAACAGCAAGGACGACACGCTCTACGTGACCTTCATGGGCTCCGACTTCACCGAGGAAGGCCGCAAGGCCGGCCGCTGGCTGGTCGAGAAGATGAAGGACCAGAAGGGCGAGGTCAACATCGTCGAGCTGCAGGGCACCGTGGGCTCCGCGCCGGCCATCGACCGCAAGAAGGGCTTCGAGGAAATCGTCAAGGCCGACCCGAAGTTCAAGATCATCCGCTCGCAGACCGGCGACTTCACGCGCGCCAAGGGCAAGGAGGTGATGGAAGCCTTCCTCAAGGCCGACGGCAAGAAGATCAACGTGCTCTACGCGCACAACGACGACATGGCCATCGGCGCGATCCAGGCCATCGAAGAGGCGGGCCTGAAGCCCGCGAAGGACATCACCATCATCTCCATCGACGGCGTGAAGGGCGCCTTCGAAGCCATGATCGCCGGCAAGCTCAACGTGTCGGTGGAGTGCAGCCCGCTGCTCGGCCCGCAGCTGATGAGCGCCGTGAAGGACATCAAGGCCGGCAAGGCGCTGCCCAAGCGCATCGTCACCGAAGAAGGCATCTTCCCGATGGAAGTGGCCGCCAAGGAATTTCCCAATCGCAAGTACTGAGACTGAGGCACACCTGACATGAAACGCAACTTCCTCAAGGCCTCCCTCGCGGGCCTCGCCTTCGCCGTCGTCGGCTTCACGCCGCTTGTCCATGCGCAGGACAAGGGCCTGATCGCCATCTCGATGCCCACCAAGTCGTCCGCGCGCTGGATCGCCGACGGCGCGAACATGGTCAAGTACTTCAAGGACAAGGGCTACAAGACCGACCTGCAGTACGCCGACGACGACATCCCGAACCAGCTCGCGCAGATCGAGAACATGGTCACCAAGGGCTCGAAGGTGCTGGTGATCGCGGCCATCGACGGCACCACGCTGTCCGACGTGCTGCAGAAGGCCGCCGACAAGGGCGTGAAGGTCATCGCGTACGACCGGCTCATCAAGGGCTCGAAGAACGTCGACTACTACGCCACCTTCGACAACTTCCAGGTCGGCGTGCTGCAGGCGCAGTCGATCGAGGCGGCCCTCGGCCTGAAGAGCGGCAAGGGCCCGTTCAACATCGAGCTGTTCGGCGGCTCGCCCGACGACAACAACGCCTTCTTCTTCTACAACGGCGCCATGTCGGTGCTGGACCCGTACATCAAGAGCGGCAAGCTGGTGGTGCGCAGCAAGCAGATGGGCATGGACAAGGTCGGCACGCTGCGCTGGGACGGCGCGGTGGCGCAGGCCCGCATGGACAACCTGCTGTCGGCCTACTACACCAAGGACCGCGTCGATGCGGTGCTGTCGCCGTACGACGGGCTTTCCATCGGCATCCTGTCCTCGCTCAAGGGCGTGGGCTACGGCTCGGGTTCGCAGCCGATGCCCGTGGTGTCGGGGCAGGACGCGGAGATTCCCTCGGTCAAGTCGATCCTGCGCAAGGAGCAGACCTCCACCGTGTTCAAGGACACGCGCGAGCTGGCCAAGGTCACGGTCGCGATGGCCGACGCCATGCTCTCGGGCAAGACGCCGGAGGTGAACGACACCAAGACCTACAACAACGGCATCAAGGTGGTGCCCTCGTACCTGCTCAAGCCTGTGAGCGTGGACGGCGGCAACTGGAAGCAGGTGCTGGTCGACAGCGGCTACTACAAGGAAAGCCAGGTCAAGTGAGCAAAGGCGAACGCACCATCCTCGAGATGCGCGGCATCACCAAGACGTTTCCGGGGGTGAAGGCCCTCAGCAACGTCAACCTGGCGGTGCGCGCGGGCGAGATCCACGCGGTGGTCGGCGAGAACGGCGCGGGCAAGTCGACGCTCATGAAAGTGCTGAGCGGCGTCTACCCGTGCGACTCGTACACCGGCGAGATCCACTTCGAGGGCGAGCTGCGCCGCTTCAAGGGCATTGCCGACAGCGAGAAGCTCGGCATCATCATCATCCACCAGGAGCTGGCGCTGGTGCCGCTGCTGTCGATCGCCGAGAACATCTTCCTCGGCAACGAGATCGCCAGCGGCGGCGTGATCGACTGGTTCGCCGCCTATGCGAAGACGCGCGAGCTGCTCGCCAAGGTGGGCCTGAAGGAGCTGCCCACCACGCTCGTGACCGACCTCGGCGTCGGCAAGCAGCAGCTGGTGGAGATCGCGAAGGCGCTGGCCAAGGAGGTCAAGCTGCTGATCCTCGACGAGCCCACCGCCAGCCTCAACGAGAACGACAGCGATGCGCTCCTGATGCTGCTGCTCGAGCTCAAGCGCCAGGGCATCGCGTCGATCCTGATCTCGCACAAGCTCAACGAGATCGCCAAGGTGGCCGACTCGATCACCGTGCTGCGCGACGGCGCCACGGTCGAGACGATGGACTGCGCGCGGCAGCCGATCAGCGAAGACCGCATCATCCGCGGCATGGTCGGGCGCGACATGGAGCACCGCTATCCGCAGCGCTCGCCGAAGATCGGCGAGACCGTGTTCGAGGTGCGCGACTGGCGCGTGCACCACGCGCTGCATGCCGACCGCGAGCAGATCAAGGGCGTGAGCCTCCACGTGCGGCAGGGCGAGATCGTCGGCATCGCGGGCCTCATGGGCGCGGGCCGCACCGAGCTGGCGATGAGCGTCTTCGGCCGCTCCTACGGCCAGCGCATCAGCGGCTCCGTGCTCATGCACGGCAAGCCGGTGGACGTGAGCACGGTGCGCAAGGCCATCGACCACGGCATCGCCTACGTCACCGAGGACCGCAAGGGACTGGGGCTGGTGCTCGAGGAGGGCATCCGCAAGAACATCAGCCTCGCCAGCCTCGATGCGATCGCCGAACGCACGGTGATCGACGACGGCCGCGAGTTCAAGGTGGCCAACGACTACCGCAAGGCGCTCAACATCCGGTGCTCGGGCGTGGAGCAGCAGGTGGTCAACTTGTCGGGGGGCAACCAGCAGAAGGTGGTGCTGAGCAAGTGGCTCTTCACCAGGCCGGAACTGCTGATCCTCGACGAGCCCACGCGCGGCATCGACGTGGGCGCCAAGTACGAGATCTACACCATCATCGACCAGCTCGCGAGCGAGGGCAAAGGCATTCTCATGATTTCTTCCGAACTGCCCGAGCTGCTCGGCATGTGCGACCGCATCTACGTGATGAACGAGGGGCGCTTCGTGGCCGAGTTTCCGGCGGCCGAGGCTTCGCAGGAACGCATCATGCATGCGATCGTGAGCGCAGGGAGTTCCGTCCATGTCGCAGCCTGAAGCCAACGCGGTGCAGGCCACCGCCCCCGTCGCTTCGAAACTCCACGTGGGTTTCCTGAAGAACAACCTGCGCGAATACGGCATGCTGATCTCGCTGGTCGCGATCATGGTGCTGTTCCAGGTGCTGACCGACGGCACGCTGCTGCGGCAGCTGAACC